>Ga0194126_10000985_pt1 | contig 48201 bp, 43 predicted proteins | sample TA2KigC150mmetaG_FD_148641 | JGI IMG/M metagenome (GOLD analysis project Ga0194126, IMG submission 148641) | Freshwater microbial communities from Lake Tanganyika, Tanzania - TA2015035 Kigoma Deep Cast 150m | ecosystem: Environmental > Aquatic > Freshwater > Lake | place: Tanzania: Lake... | reverse complement strand
TGGCGTCAGTTCCGCATTCGTCTCAGCAAAGCATCGGTATGTCGACTGATGAATCAACTTGGCCTCAGCCCTCAGAAGCCACTCTGGCGTGCTTTTCAGAAAAATGCTGAACGTGTTGCGATATGGATCAAAGAGGAATATCCGCAGATTCGTGCTCTGGCGCAAAGGCAGAAGGCAGATATTTTCTTTGGTGACGAGGCAGGGGTGCGATCCAATTTCCACTCGGGCAAGACGTGGGCAATTCATGGCAGAACACCTATCGTTTCCACGACCGGAGCCCGTTTCGGCTGCAACATGGTCTCGGCCATCTCTCCACGGGGTGCCATGCGATTCATGCTGGTCGAGGGTAAGATTACTGGCGATGTCTTTGTTGATTTCTTGAAACGGCTCATACATAATTGGCCTCGTCCTGTATTCCTGATTATTGATGGTCATCCTGTTCACAAATCAATGGCAGTTTCGAGATTTGTCGCATCTACTGAAGGCCGATTGCGGCTTTTTTACCTTCCACCATACTCCCCAGAACTCAACCCCGACGAGCAGGTCTGGAATCACCTGAAGCATCATGGCATTGGAAAACAGCCCATAACCGGCCCCGACCACTTGAAGCGACTGGTTCTTTCTCACCTCAGGAAGCTGCAGAAATTGCCTTCCCTCGTACGCTCCTTCTTTACTATGCCAGAGACTGCCTATGCTGCGATTCAATGAGACCATTTTATTATGAGACTATTAGTATATCGCCCACCAACAAGACCGAATAAGATGCAACAAAAGCCTGAAAAGTGTGATGCTGCCAGTTATTTGGAGATGGTGAAGGCAGTCTAGATTAAAACTTCTGCCTATTGTACACTTAGGCCCGTCAAAGAGGATTTGCACTTTAGTAGACCAGGGCAAAAGTCTTCTCAAAAGTTCTACCTTTTATCCTGTATGCTCTACCAACCCGACAATCTGTAACCCTTTGGTCATCACAAGCTGACTTTATAGCAGTCCCATAGTTTCAGTCCCAGCACCTCTGAGTAGCCCTATTTGCCAGACTGACTACTTTAACAGTCCCGGCTCTTGTGGTAAACCTACAAAATGAAAATGCAAAGTGAAGGTTACAGAGCCGCCTGGTGCCAAGCTCTGCGTCGGTCCTGGTGTGATTCTTTCCAATACTGTTGAAGGTGGCCCCCCTGACATATAACTCAGGGTGTAAATACCTTGAGGGCAATTGCTAAAGGTCTCAGGAACGGAATAGCCCGAGTCCACGTAAGGTCCATTTAGCGTATAACTGACAGAGCCAGACCATGGTTGACCATCGATAACAGCCATGACTGTTACGCTGCCCTTAGCCTGCCCGTGGAAATTCATGGTGAATACTATGGTGCCGCCAGAGGGTAAATTCTGCGATGGTGATGGCGTTATACTGGCTAAAGTCGCCCCAATGGGGCCGCCAGAACTATAAGTGAGCGTGTAAGTCCCTGATGGGCAACTACTAAAGGTCTGGGGTATAGTGGAACTGGACTCTGTTCTTGGGCCGGTGACGGTGTAGTTAACCACTCCAGAACCGATAGCGACTCGCCATGGTGCGCCATCGAGAGTGGCATTAACTACTATCGTGCCAACAAATTGCCTCTGGAAGTTCAAGGTGAAGTTTATAGCACCACCTGTGGATAATTTCTGTGTTGGTGATGGTGTGATACCCGTTATCATTGCTCCTGGGGGACCACCTGAATTATAGGTGAGAGTATAGACCCCGGCAGGTTGATTAACAAAGTTCTGTGGTGTGGAAGTGCCATAGTTTGTTGCGGGACCAGTTATAGTATAGTTGCATGGTCCTGACCATGGTGAACCATCTACCACAGCATTAACTGTTATGACGCCAGTAAGTTGTCTCTGGAAATTTAAGGTGAAGTTTATAGCACCACCTGTGGATAAACTCTGTGTTGGTGATGGTGTGATACTGACTAGGGTTGCCCCAGCAGGACCACCATAATTATAAGTCAGGATATAAATTCCAGCAGGATAGTTATCAAGGTTTTGGGGTACAGTATAGCCGGCATCAGCCTTTAGCCCTGATATACTGTAATTAACTGCGCCTGACCATGGCGTGCCATCAACAGTGGCTTTCACCATTATAGCACTAGTGACTTGCTTGTGGAAATTCAAGGTGAAGGTTATGGTGCCGCCAGAAGGCAGAGTCTGTGTTGGTGATGGTATGATACTGACTAAGGTTGCCCCAGGAGGAGCACCAGAGTTATAAGTAATAGTATAAGTTCCAACAGGAAGCTCAGTAAAATTCATAGGCACAGAAGAGCTTGAATCGGTCCTGGCACCACTTATTGTGTAATTAACTGTTCCTGACCAAGGTGCACCATCAACCGTGGCATTCACCTTTACAGTAGTGCCTCTAATGGCCTGAGTTTTGAAAGAAGAGTAGGCTGACCAACCTGACGCCCGACCGTCCGTAGTAGCGCTCACCCGCCAGTAATAGGTCTGGTCTGGGCTTAAGTTCCCTAAAGGTATGGTATAACTTACATTTCCCAGGTTTATTACATCGATAATCACGCTCTGAAAATTAGCATCGCTTGCTACTTGAAGATGATACGAATTGGCTGGCCCGGAGCAACTCCAAGCTAACATCGGTGTTAGTGATGGAACTGAGCCGCCATTCGTTGGCGTCTCCAGTGTGACTGTTAGCGCTGGTGGTGATACACAGCCTGAGAGAGCAATAAGAACTATAAGTAAAAATGCTGCCCAATATCGCATGCCTGACCTCATGAGAACGCCTCCTTTATTTTTCACTGAGTAGTAAAAATCCACACTTCCCAATAGAATTCTTCCATTCTACCGTAGGCTTTCCAACACCGCGATATATTTCACTAGTCCCAGAAGTCTCCAGTACCAGTATCTTTATGACGGCCTTGTCAAATATCATCGTCGCCTGATTCTCATTGTTATGTAAGGCTCCTGTCCCTCCGATTTCATTCGGGGTGGAAAAGCCTCGCACTACATACCCTCAAGCCTGTGGGACACCCTACCCTCTGTTATCCCCAACTTAGCCGCGGTCTCTTTCTTATCCAGCCCTTCTTCTTTCAGCTTGAATATGTCTTTTGTTTGCTTCCCCTTCTCTCTCTTTCTCTCTGCTATTTCTCTTATGTCAACTAATCCCCCTACTGCCACTGTCTCTACAAGCTCTTCCCTTTCCATACCCGAGAAGACAGCCTCACCTTCTTCAGTCCTGATAATAACGGTTGACCACCCTTCCGGTGAGCCATCACTGCCGACTGAGATGTCGGCCAGTTCGCTGGCAAAGTCTTCGCAAATCAGACAATGCTTGGGAACACAGCTCTTAACCTCTGTTATGGGAAAGGACAGCTTCTTGCCGTTGGCATATATGTTGAACTCATCAGCAACATTGAGCTTGTCTATCTGGTCAACATTTATCCCCTTGCTGCTGGCTTTCTCGGTAATACAGTGATAATAGTAGTTCTCACGGCAAAACAGGCCTATGGTAAGTTTAACTGACGAGGCTAGCGGCAGGCCTCTGTTTTTTAGATACCTGATAGATTGGATGTGGCAAGGTGAACCCACAACACAAATCTTGCTCAGTCCATGGTCAATAACAGCCTCTCTGATCTCCTTTAGCACCGGAACTACACCGTATTTGGTGCCGGCTGAGGCGATAATCTCCTCTCTCGTCTTAGCTATCGAAGCTACTGGCATCCACCCATCCCTTCCCACAACCAAAGCTCCATCTATGATGCCTTGGTCCAAACTATAAATCAACAAAGCGGTAACGATGCCGCCATCCTGGCAAGCTCCTGCTTTCTGCCCTTTTATTCGAGCTGTCAAAATACGCCTGTGCACACCTATACTCTCCTGCTTTTCTGAACCTAGTATTATGGCTTCTATATCAGCCAATCGGCCCTCCCGTACCCTATAGCAAGCGTCATAGCATATATTGCAGCTCACGCAGTCCAGTGTCCTTTTGGGTCGCTTGGGCTTACCATCAGTATATCTGATATGAGAATTGGGGCATGCCAGGATACATGCCCCACAGACTGTACATTTACCGGTATCAATTATTTTAGATTCCAAATCTTCGTAACTTGGCATCTATTTTTATGCACCTACCTGAAAAAAGTGCGATTTATTATCACCGTAGCAAATGTAGGCAGGCTGTCCGAAAATGAAGAGCGAAAATTCAAAATAGGAGAAACCGTTACACTCTCCTTCATGCGAACGTTGTCGAGTGGGAGAAAATAATAAATTTTCAGCCTTTTTGCCATCGAAGTGGGAGAGCAAAATCATGTTTTTTAGTTTTCGGACAGCCTGACATTGAATTCGGACAAGTTTAAAAGAGCCTGTCACTACATTTTCGGTCGATTCAGCCACAATGGCAGACAATGAAAGCCAAAAGCTCTCAAGTCAGTTCCCCTTTGACTTTCATCTTGGCTTTTTCCTCCTCCCTCAATTGCCTCTTGAAAAGCTTCAGAGTGACGGTTAGAGGTAACTCTTCCCTGAACTCAATGAACCTTGGCACAGCATAAGCGGGGAGCTTCTCCCGGCAGTGGCCGATTATATCTTCAGATGTCACCTTACCCTCGTATTCCTTTTTTAGCCTGATAAAAGCTTTGATCCTTTCGCTGCCCGGACGTTCTGGGTCCGGAATTCCAATTGCCACAGCATCGCCAACCGCCGGATGTTCATAGAGTACATCATCAACCAGCCTAGTATAGACTTTGAGTCCGGATATATTTGCCATATCCTTGACCCGGTCTGTAATGTAAAAATAGCCATCTTCTTCCATTTTTACCACATCGCCGGTTGGCAGCCAGCCATCAACCAGTCCTTTGCCAATTTCTGGCCAGTAGCCAATCATGACCTGTGGTCCACGAACCCATAGCTCGCCCTCCTTCCCAGGGACAGCCTCCTCACCAGTGTCCAAATCGACAATTTTAACATCCGTGTCCGGTAGAGGTACACCTATAGAGCCAAACTTCTCGAATGGCATGAAGCCTGTGATTTTGGCGAAAGACGAAAGGTTCATGTGCGTGCCACCACCGGTTTCAGTTAAACCATAGGCTTCAGTTATGGGCACGCCAGTTTCCTGCCTGAATTTCTGAGCAATCTCCGGGGCCAGAGCCGCTGTTGTAGACACGAACATGGTGCTGAGCCTTCCAAGTCCTTTAGCAACAAGCCGCGAGTATTGTGTAGGCACGCAGGCACAGAAAAAGGGGCGATACTTCATCAGCATCTGCACCAACATATCAGTATCCCTTGGGTCAGGAATCAAGTATCCCTTTAGACCCCAGTAAACACCAAAGTGCATCATTCCGTGCCCGTAAGCGTGAAAAAGCGGAATGGGTATCATGCCCGAAGTCTTACCCCTGATTCCAACCTTTAAGGGCTCATAGGCCCACGCAATCTGTATCACTGCCGCTACCCGATTATAGTGAGTTATCATCACACCCTTAGGCAAACCGGTGGCACCGCCGGTGAATGGCAGAACAGCCAAATCTTTCATCGGGTCTATATCAACCTGTGGGGGCTTGGGCTCATGACCGGCTATTAAATCACGAAATTGATAGGCACCCGGTGTCTTCTTCAACTCCGGCTCTTCAGACGAATAATCCATGACTGAGGTAACTATTATGTTGTTGATTTTGGTCTTGTCTTTTATTGAGTTGACCAGTTCCAGAGACATATCAGAGCAAATCACCGTTTCAGCCCCAGAGTCGCCTACCTCGTATACCAAATCAGCAGCTTTGTGCATTACGCTGCATGGGACATGGGCAGCTCCGGCTTTCATTATCCCGAAATCGCTTATCATAAACTGCGGGCAATTAGGCAAAACCGTGGCTACCTTGTCGCCCTTCTTAACACCTAAATCAGCCAGTGCCGCCGCTAACCTATCGGTAAGAATCTTCATCTCGCTGTAGCTGATTTCTTTTCCCAGATAGAAGCAGGCAGCCTTGTCAGGAAACTCGGCTGACGAGGCGTCCAAAAGGCTGTGAACAGTTATCTTGGGATAAGGTTCTTTCGTCTGCGGAAGCTTGTATGGTCCTAACCTATACTGCTTTAGCCAGGGTTTTTCAGCCATAGTAACCATAATTTTACCCCTACATCTTATTGATAACATATTCCAGACCCAGCTCCTTGAGCTTTTCTGGAGTTGGTCTGCCGCTCCTTTTATTCCAGCCTCTGAATTCATAGTAGGCATCTAACATCTCATCAAGTTTCTGTACTTTTTCTCCCTCAGCGGCACCTTCAGGCAGCGGCTCCTCCAATAATCGCTTGGGTAGTGTATCATCAGCTCTGGTCAAGCCTTCCCTTACGCTGAAAGCTCTGGCCAGGTTGTAAACCCTCTCCCCGAGCTTCCTGAAATCACTCACAGTAAATTCCCAGCCGACACAGTTGGCTATCATATCAACCCAATCTTCCGTAGCCAATGCCATTCCCATAAATTTGCATGTCCCCATGGAATCGAAAACCGTATTGGCATCCTCCAGGTCCTTGACGACTTTGGTCTCAGCGGGATTCTCTACCATCGGGTCCTCAATTTTGCTATCTTCAACGCAAAGGAATGGGATATCTATAAAGGCTGGGCCTTCAACATAAGCTGTGATATGGTCACCGCCACGGTTCGCCGTGACAAATGCCAGACCGCATATTTTAGCTGCCCTTGGGTCATATGCTGGCATCTCCAGGCCTTTAACATGCATGGCAAATCTTTCTGCTCCCTTGTCTAGCTTTTCTGCCACCCTCTTTGACCCTTCGGCTAGCAAATCACCGATACCTTCTCTCTTCGCTATATTGTGTATCAGATGAATGACAATATCAGGGTCACCGAATTTCAGTTCCAGCCCGTCTGTATCTGCTTTGGTCAATATTCCCTTTTCGTAGCACTCTATGGCAAAAGCTATTGTGCTCCCCGTAGAAATAACATCGAGCCCATAATCATCACACAGATTATGTGCCAGTGTTACCGCCTCCAGATTTTCCAGTGCGCACATGCCACCAAAAGCCCCTATGCTTTCATACTCCGGCCCTTCGCCTTTGCAGGCATAGGGGCCGCTTTTCACCACGCTTACCCGGCAACAACTAATCGGGCAGGCATAGCAATGTTTTCTATCCACGAGAAGCGTGCTTTCCAGTGTGATTCCGCTTATTTTCTCTATATCGAGGAAAACACCTGTCTGCCAGTTCCTGGTAGGAAATCCGCCCCTGACATTTATTAGGTCGGTAGCCATAGCTGTTCCATACGTTTCTAGCGTAATCTTCAGCATGCTTTCATTAACCAGGTCATAGTTCCTCTTTGAGATTTCGCTGAAGACTTCCTTATTCGCCGCCTTAATTTCTTGCGTCCCTCTTACTGCGATAGCCTTCAGGCGTTTCGAGCCCATCACAGTCCCCATGCCGCATCTTCCAGGTGCCCGGTGCAAGTCGTTGATAATACAAGCATATCTAACCAGATTCTCACCAGATATACCGATACAAGCAACCTGGAAGTCCTCACCTAGTTCTTCTTTGATTAATCTATTGGTTTCAGCAACACCTTTGCCCCAGATACTCTTGGCATCTTTAAGCTCGGCTTTTCCATCATCGATGACTAGATAAACCGGCTTGGGTGAAATACCTTTAAATATAATCCCGTCAAAGCCCGAACACTTAAGATGTACGCCCCAATTGCCACCTGAGTTTGCCTCTCCCCAGAAGCCGGTAAGAGGGGACTTGGCAACCACACAATACCTTCCGGCGCTGGGAGATTCCGTACCGGTTAAGGGCCCGGTCATAAATATGAGTTCATTGTCTGGACCTAACGGGTCAGCACCCTTTGGCACTTCGTCAAAGAGATACTTAGTTGCCAACCCGCTGCCACCCAGGAACATCTTACAGTCGCCCTCTTTCAGACCTTCTTCCAAGACCTTACCGTCTGATAAATCAACCCTTAAAATCCTCCCTATATAACCGAACATTTTCCTGCCTCCTTTTTTATCTTTATTCTTATCTGCCAAGAAATGTAGTGCGAGGCTTTAGCCCCACTCCAAACTCCACCCCAGGCATCCCTAAAGGGTCGCAACTACAGTACCAATAGATTATTGCTACTCGCCTCAAAAGTCTATGGATTTGCCCTCATAGGCATAGCGGAACAATTTTTCAGTTTCTTCCTCATTAGGTACTCTGGCAGAAACAATCAGTGAACCATCGGCCATGGTGTTGTCTATCAGCTTCTGCATGGAACTATTTAATTTGTCCGATGGTATACCTAGTTCTTTAAGGCTCAGCGGCTCCTTAATAGTTCGGGCCAGGTCACGTATCGCCTGAGCCAGAACTGATGCTGCTTTTTTCCCCTTAGGCACTTCCAGTTTAAGAGAATAGACTATCTCTGCCCAGAGTTCCTCACGAGCCTCACCGATGAACTCGATGGTATAGGGCAGAAACAACCCCACTGCTCTACCATGCGGTGTATGGAAAACAGCGCCCAGAGAATGGCCAGTAGCATGTGCCAGCGCTGCCAGTGCATTGATAAAACCGATACCTGCGATACAAGCGGCATTGTGCATTTTCTCTCTGGCTTCCATATCATTACCATCTTTTACCGCTCTAGGGAGATACACAAAAATAAGCTGGATAGCCCTGATGCAGAGACCATCGGTGAAATCGTTTTTCCAAGTACAACTAAATCCCTCCACGGCATGGGTCAGCGCATCCATGCCTGTATTCGAGGTGATTCCTGGGGGCATCGCTCGTGCAAGCTCTGGGTCTACAATAGCAATGTCAGGAACAATCTCGCGATTAATAAGACTCAGCTTCCTCTGGTCAGCCGTATCGGTCAACACTACCGCAAAGGTTGCCTCAGCACCTGTGCCTGAAGTTGTGGCAACACAAACAAGCTTACACTTGATACCTAACCCCAAATCCGAGATAAATGGGTTTATTTCCTCTGCCTTTATGTCTGGCCTTTCATATTCTACCCTCATCGCCTTGGCTGCATCCATTACTGAGCCTCCACCTACCGCCACCACCCAATCTGGCTTATGCTGGCTCATCAAAGATATCCCTTTTCTTACCGTCTGTAGCGATGGGTCTGGCTCAACCTCATCAAACACCTTGCTCGTTATCCCTGCTTGAGAAAGCTGTTCCTTAACTTTATCAATTAGGCCTAAGTTTACTATGTTTTTATCAGTAACGATGAACGCGGACTTTCCCTTCAATTCAGCCAGGCGACTCAGCGCGTCTTGCCCAAAAACCACCTCCGGAACCACAAAGTACCACATAGCTACCTCCTCTCCATAAATTGGTTTTAATATATTACATTATGTTAAACACTAATAGTGATAACGCGCCCAGATTTAGCTTCACTTTAGGATGATTGTCTACTCAGGAAACACGGTCTCGAACGCGGTCATACAGTTCACCAGTTCCACAGCTGCTCTGGGCATTCTCATGATTTGGGCCATGTCACCTTTGACCTTGACCTTGCCAGTCATCATAGACTGGACTGGGTCAACCTTTTTGTCCAGTATTTGCTTCATGTTGGTGAATGGTCCAAATATGCGGTATTTCGGCGACTTCTCGTTTTCGTCCTTAATCAGACAGGCTTCACGGCATTCGCCATGCCACAGGTCAAGATACATGATGTTCCTGTATTTGTAAGATGCATCAGGTTCTACGATAATATATATATCTCCTTCCCAGTTTTTAGCTGCCTCTTTGTATGCCTGGCTAGCTTCCACTGCCTTTTTCAGTGCATCCGCCCACTCTTGTGTCCCGAACAAAATAGCCATTGTTTTTAACCTCCTCCTTCATTCGTATTCTGCGACCAATTATAGCACGTTTTTAGTAATCAGGAGCTACACGACAACCATTCCCACCTCCCTTCTCTGAACATTAGCTAACCACAAAGAAACCGAGACTTTTATCAAAAGCTAAGAATTTGAGACACCTTGAGGAATCAGCCCTACTTGAGCACCGTTATATTCGAGATTTTCAGTAATGCCAAAGGATTACCCCTAGCCTTCAGCTTGCCGGTGAGCATTGCCATTATTGGGCTGATTTGGCCAGAACTAATATAAGCTAAATTCTCAAATCCAGCTTCCATATATGCAGTGGGCTTATCTATAGCATCATTTTGTATCCCTATCTCACCCTGCTTGAAATTAAGTGTGACGGCTACACCAGAGGTGGCCTCTCTAATGACCACACTAGCTTTTAATTTCTCAACACTCTTGTATTTTTTGGGGTCTTTAAGATTTGTGTCCATAATCTCCTTGAGCATTGTACCCAATCCATTAAGCTCCTCCCCCTTTTTAACTTTAACCTCTGCCATTTGCCACCTCCTTACATATTGAATATCTTACAGCAATAGAGTTACAACCTGATACACAGATTCTCCAGTGGGTAACTCATGCAGGGGTGGATATAGTTGGACTTTTCATCCACCCAGCGTCGGTGCACCCTCGCCGGAGCGAAGACCTTGCCGACAACGAGCCGTGTCCTGCAAGCAGTGCATTCTCCAGAGCGACAGATAGCTGGAACAACCAGTCCAGCACGTTCCAGCGATATCATCAGCGGCTCACCCGCCCTAGCTTTTAGACTTCGACCAGACCTCTCCTCGATAACCTCAAATTCAGTCTTCGGTGAGATCCCTGGCCATCCGGGTTCTAATGTAATGTCCGCCGGTGGGCCGTAAGCCTCCTTCTTTATAAGCCTTGAGGGTACTCCTAACGTTTTGAGTGCTTCCTCACATAGGATGTGCATCTGGACCGGGCCACACAGGAAAAACCTCTTACCCTCGACTGAGCCTACCAGAGATGAAATCATTTTCGCATCCAGTAGACCACAAAGCCCTGACCATCCCTGCGGGGGTTCGCTGATAACAAAGTCCACCTTTATGTTCTGGTGTTTCGCCGCAAGTTTCCTCAACTCATCCCCGAAGATTATATCTGTGTGGTTTCGGCTGCCGTAAAGCAGATGGATATTTACAGGCGATTGCTTCTGAGTCACTTCTCTGATTATGGACATAAAGGGCGTTATACCACTTCCACCTGCAAGAAACACTAGGTCAGGGGTTTCTATCAGCGGTTCGTAGTAGAAGCTTCCGTTCGGACCAGTTGATTCGAAAGTGTCGCCTACCGTTACCCTGTCCAAAAGATAATGAGAGACAAAGCCTGGTTCCATCCGGCGCACGGTGATATCATAATAGGGTTTCCCGGGAACAGATGAGATACTGTAAGGACGTGAGGTTAAAATTCCATCGATGTTAACAAACAAATTGATGTACTGACCTGCCCTGAAATAGGGCAGTGTCCCCTCCACTGATACCATCCGCAAGGTCTTAGTGCTTTGGGTCTCCTCTATGACATCCTTGACCTTCAGTGAAACACGGTCGGGATGTAGTTTGGCCACAGTCTTTTTAGCCTGAGCCAGAAGGGTATCCTTCAATTGAGGTGCTCTCTCCGCTTGTTTGGTCAGTTGGCTCTGCAACTTCTCCATTATAGTTACATCACGCCCTTCTCGTTCCATATCTTCTAATGCTTCCTTAGCCGCTAGATATCCAGAGACAATGCACGTCTCAAAACCACCACCTATGTTCACCCATGCGCCAGCGAAATAGAGACCCTCCAACGGCCCGCGATTGGGCAGATGCACCTGCCCTGTGCCTTGATAGTTTTCGTCAAATCCAATGATGCTACCACCTGGATTTCCGGTGTACCTTACATTAGTCAAGGGAGTAGCGATTTCCATCACCTCAATATGGTCTCTCAGGCCGGGTGCTATCCTCTCCGCAAGACCAATAAACTTGTCTGCTAGCAGGTCCTTCATTTTTATATACTCAGACGGGGAGAGCTTTAGCCATGGTTCCGCATAAGCCAACGTAGTGAGAACCAACGATGCAGTACCGGGTGGAGAAAATTCTTCATCCACCACGTTGTAAGCTGTAACTGCTGCTCCATAAGGTTCAAGGTTGATGCTGTGTCTCATACTCTCGTGCTGTTTGTCTAAGTCAGTCCCAATATTGATAAAATTCTCGTGTGTATTAAGTCCGAGTTCTGAACAGGTACAATATAAGCCTAAATAGACATTGAAAGTGGATGCACCCCCAGACCATGCCCCCAGACGCTTTAAGTACCAGCCAGGGATATTTTCCTTCCCAATGAAGTCAAGGCAGGTCATCAAAGGGTTAGCATTACACACCACGTATTTGCAAGCAATCTCGGTGCCATCTTCGGCCACCACACCCCTGACTCCGCCACTAGAAGTGAGAATACGTGCTGCCCCATTATTTAGCCACACATTGCCACCATATTCCTCAATTGCATCAACGAAGGCTTGAGACAATGCCTGTGACTTCCCTTTTATATGCGCTGGCCCGAACCTGAGATAACTCACCGTGCCTAAAGCATAGATGAGAAATGACATCTTCGATGGAGGTTGGCAATAATAGCCACAAGTCTCGCTTAACACAGCGCGCGCCCTGTCATCAGATACCAATGGATTGAGTACTTCTGTCAATGTACGGCCGTAATTGGCAAGGAGTGTGGAGAATTTGGATGGCTCTTCCATAACTGCCTTCATCCCTACACGATTTGCCCTCAGTGCCTCTTCAGCAAAATCAAACATCGTAGCGCTGAATTGCTTGATTCCATCAGCGTCTTTAGGAAACTGGTTACAAAGTGTTTCCTCAAAGTTTTGACGCCCGATAGGCACGATGACATCCACATCTGGGAGGACAACAGCACGATAAAAATCCGGAATAGGGATAAACTCCACCCTTGGAATTACCCCATATTCTTTCAAAATCCGCCAGACAGGTCCCTTATTGCTCTCGCTTCCCAGCCCAGAGAGTTCGTGAAGTGCAATCTCGAACTCAAAACGTCCTCGAGTAAAGGAGGAGGCATATCCTCCGGGAACATTATGCTTTTCCAGAAGCAATACCTTCTTCCCCGCTTTGGCCAGGAAGGTTGCCGAGGAAAGACCTCCCAAACCGGCACCAATGACTACAACATCATAATCCTTCACTTTTGCCTCCTTGCCTTGTTGTTACTGACTGCCTTCAATGACTTCTATCACCGCCCTTTGAATTGCGGCTCTCGCTTCTCCAAGAATGAATTAACTCCCTCCAGAAAATCCTCTGTCCCGAAAAGGAAGTTCTGGGCGTATGTTTCAAAATATAGCTGCTGCTCAAGGTTATTCAACAATCCACTGTGAACAGCACGCCTGATTTGTGCCAGCGCCAACGGTGGCGCTTTAGCTAGCCTCTTAGCTAGGGCCGTGGTCTCATCCATCAACTTGTCATGTGGAACAACCCTGTCTACCAAGCCTATACGCTCTGCCTCTTTAGCACCAATGACATCACCAGTATACATCAACTCAAACGATTTACCGGTGCCCAGCAATCTCGGCATTAAGAAGGTAGCTCCGCAGTCCGGAATCAAACCCCTCTCCACAAAGACCATGCCAAACCTGGCATTCTCAGAAGCGATTCTGATATCTGAAAGGAGAGTTATTGACACACCGGCTCCTGCAGCCACACCATTTATCGCGGAGATGACCGGTTTTTCCAAATTATAGAGCAGCAGAGCAAAGGCACCAACGGCCTGAAGCCTTTCCTGTCTTTTCAATTTCGAGGCAAGTTGAGTAAGTGAAGACAGAGTATTGACATCCGCGCCAACACAAAATCCTCTGCCCGCTCCGGTGATAATCAATACCCTGACATCATCGTCTTCTTGAATCTCTCTCAATAGACCAGAAAGCCCAACAGCACCCATTTCTACAGTAATCGCGTTCAGTTTCTGGGGGCGATTTAGGGTTAGAATGGCAATACCCTCCGACTTCTCTAACTTAAGTCCTTCATATTCCACGGGTGGCCTCCTTATCTATTGTGTCGCAGGATTAGGAAAATGGATTTTGAGAAATAGCAAAACTTAGCCTTGACCACCAGGCTTCTCCTTTTGCTATTATTTATGTTCCTAACTGCCTGCCAACCTGCAATACGCTTACTTTTTGAATTGTAGCGTGTGACCTATTTCCGAAAACATCGCCTCGTCAAACTTAGCCAGAAGACCCACGGTAGCTACCGTAACAACTAACCATTTATTAGCTTTCATGGCTCCAAGGGAGTAGGTATCAAGTGCCATCGGAGCTGCAGGGTGCTTGAATTTATACACAGCCTGGTAAGCTTTGGTGCCATCTGCGAGCTTCGTCTCACTCTCCGATTTAATTGCAACGTCTGTGCCATCAGCACCACTAACTGCTGCATTAAGCGCATCAGTAAAGGTAGCACCTTCTACGACACTGATAATAAATATGGGTACCCGAGCTGGCGCAGCAGCATAGAAGATAGTAGGTAGTGGCTCTGTGATTGGCTGCTCTACCCATTCCTTCGGATATTTTACAGAGAAGCCGTACTCAGTATTGGTGTACTCAGCGGCTTCAAAGGAAAGCACAGCAGGCACTGGCTTTTCCGTTGGTGCCTTTGGGGCACATCCTGCTAAAGGCAACATGAGTACTATGGACATTACCACGGCAACGAACAGTATCCACTTTGCTTTTATCATCTATTATTTTTTACCTTCCCTGAGTTTTTGGTTCCGTGCTTTTTATAGCTAATCATTCTTTAATTTTTGGCTCTTTCACCTCCCTTCATTGAACTGGCGTGCTCCACCTTTTGCTAATACTGATTCAACTAGTATTTCTCCACTTCAGTATAGCCGCTTGTCACTTTTTGAATTGCAAGGTGTGAGCAATTTCCGAAAATTTAGCTTCGTCATATTTCGCCAGCATTTCCACGGTGCCTACTGTAACCAATATCCATTTGGCATCCTTCTTTGCCCCCAGAGCAAAGCCTTTAGCCCCAAAACCTCTCAATGTTACTTCAATCGCTGCCGCGGTGGCTTTAGTACCATCGGCCAGAGTAGTTTCTTTCTCAGAGACAACTTTGAAGCCTGATCCACCAGCTCCTTCAAGCGATTTCTTGAGCGCCTCGGCAAAGGTAGCAGCCTCCTCAGCATCAACAAATATAACTGGTACCATACTCGGTGATGCAGCATAAAATAGGAGGGTTTCAGATTTATCCTGCTTCCAGTCCTTGGGATATTTGACGGAGAAACCGAGTTCAGCATTAGTGTACTCTGCAGCTTCAAAGGAGAGCTTGCCCTCCGCTGGTTTTTCTGCCGGCGGCTTCTCTGCTGGTTTCTCAGCTGGTGGCAATAGCTCTAACTCCCATGTAGTGGTAACAACCGTTAGAGGGTCAACGCCCGTAGCCCTTATAGTATAAACGCGGTTCGGTAACGGCTTGATTTTTGTCAGGTCGGGTTTCACGGTGGGCAGCCAATCAGTGTTTAACAACCAATTAAGCTTTGCTGTAGCCTCCATGTTCACTTCAAATTTACCCGTAGTATCTGCCGTGGCAACAGCTATGCCGACACTGTCTTCTCCAGGAGTGAGACCTTTTACCTCAATACCAGGAGGTATAATCAAGTCTATGAAGACTAACTCATTGGCTGGCCAGTCTGAGCCACTGAACTTCACGGGAATAGCCAGGATACTTAGGCAAGGAGGCAATGCTGCGGCTGCTGCCTCAGGGAGACCGGCAGCTTTGGCAACTGCCGGCAATAGTGGTTTCAGCATGGCCTGGTCAATCTTAGCTGGCTGCACACTAATAGTCCCGGCAGGGGGGGGTGGAGGTGGTACCTTTTTGGCACAACCGGCTAACGGCAGCACCAACAAAAACACGGCTAAAGTCACAACAATTACTTCACTTAATTTAAACCGTCTCATATTTTTCCTCCTCTCACTTTACTCATTGTCATCTACCAGTTTGGGTAAAGAGATACGGCGTCGGGTGCTTTCACCCAGTCGGTTATCGAGACTGTTTTGCCACTCTGCACCCGGTAGAACCTGACAAACTCGGTTGACTTACGACTTGTCGGGCTATAGGCACACCCAGGACCCATCACGCCTTCGGAATCAAATCCTGTTAGCTTTTGATAAGCCTTATACATCGCTTCACCATCCATCTTGTCATAGCCGACATCCTCAAAGGCTGTCTTCAACGCCTGCTCGACATGCCTCGTTAGGAGTAGGCCACCTGGGAATAAAGCTTTCGACTCGCTTATTGGAGCCTTCATATGTCTGTTCCACGCCTCAGCAACATAGGGAATCTTGCGGCCTTCATCCCCACGAACAAATGGGCTAACAAGTACGGCACCTTCCGTAGCCTCGGGATGCACTTTAAGGCCAACATTTTCGTCAAGCCCCCAGAAATCACTAACAAACTGGATTTTCTTGGTCAGCCCCAGCTTATAGGCATCCCGTAAAATCAGGCTCTGCGTTGGGTCAACACCACCTATGAAGCAATAATTGGCGCCAGAATCATTAATTCTGCTCAGCCACACAGTGTGGTCAGCAGTGCCAGTAGGGAAAAACTCCGGATTCAGCAACTTTATGCCGATTTTTTCGGCATATTCCTTACCACCACGCAGAGCTTCTCTGCCGTATGCGCTATCCCAGGACATATAGCCCACTGTAGGCATCCCTGGATTCCCCTTCGCCTTCCAGTCTTGTATCATCCAATCAAGAGAAGCAGCAAAACCATCTTGATAAGGCAGTGCGGCGAGGAAGACCCAGCCGATTTTGGCCTGAAACTCGCCATCAGCAGGCGTCATTGCAGGCACTTTATCCGCTTTCATCAATGGTTCTAACGCTTTGACGCCAGGGGTAAGCGGAATAAAAGCATAAATAACCTTATGTTCAGTTCGATATCTCTTGTAGGCTGATGTCGTTCGAGCCGTATCATAGCGTGTATCCACGGTAATCACATTCAGCTTCACGCCATCGACACCACCCTTTGCATTTATGCCCTCAAATCCGACGTTCATAGCCTCGACAACCGGGAAAACGAGGCCAGCTCCAGGTCCAGTTAAGTCGCTCAAGCTCAAAAAGGTGACATATTTCTCTTTTGGCGCTGCACTAGGAGCACATCCAACTAGAGGCAACACTATTAAAGCCGACATCACAACGACTGCAAACAATACGACCTTAGCTCTATTCATTGTTGATTTTCACCTCCCGTTTAGTTTACTTTCAATTTCCAGTATGTATAGCTGTTATAAATTTTTCCCTTTTCACCTCCACACAAAGTTTCTTTATGGTGTGTTAACCACAACCTGCAAGTTATTCTTCTCTCTAAACACGCAGTTCTAGTAGCCAACGGTAACTTCCAACCCTTTAGACTGCATAATGTCGCTCAAGCTCTGTAACCTTTCTTGGCTCAGAGAAGCTGAGCCATTAAGTGGATAATCTCTGCCCAGAAATTCATACTTCGGCTTGCCCCACTCATGATAACCTAATAGCGAAATCTTTTCCACAGGCATCTCGCTAATAAATGCAGCTAATTTCTCTATATATTGCTCCGAATCATTGAAGTTAGGAATGATTGGGATTCTTATCCAGACCCTAGCTAGTTTGATGTCAACAACCTGTTTAAGGTTTTTGAGAATAAGGTCGTTTTTGATACCTGTGCCTCTGTAATGCATCTCCGAATCTATATGCTTAATATCATAGAGAACCAAATCTGTGCAATGTAGGACTTTATCTAGCACTTTCCAACTGATATAACCGCTAGTATCAATGGCCGTGCTGAGTCCCTTCTCCTTACATGTCCTCAGTAGATTCAGGGCAAATTCTGGCTGGTATAGGGGTTCACCACCAGACAAGGTCACACCACCACCTGAATTGCGATAAAATAGCTCGTCTTTGCTGCACTCATCTACCACCTCCTCCACATTCATATACCGACCTGTTATTTCTATTGCACTAGGGAGACAAACATCCACACACTTCATGCACAAATTACATTTTGACCTGTCTACATGCACACTGTCGTTATTCAGAACGATAGCCTCACGGGAACAAATTTCTAAACACTTGCCACAGCCATTACACTTTGCTTCTCTAACCATGATTTCGGGATAGGGGTTCAATGATTCCGGATTAGAGCACCATTTACATCTCAGTGGACAACCTTTAAAGAATACTGTCGTTCTAATTCCAGGGCCATCATGGATGCTATACCGCTGAATGCTAAACACCAGCCCCTTTCTGCCAGTCTCATTTTTTTCGGTGCGCAAGTGAGTCACTTTCTTCCTTTCGGCAGGCTAGAGGCACTGTGGAGTTCTGGCAATAATTGAATCCTGTATCCGCTTGTCTAGGTCTATAAAGTAGGCAGCAAATCCAGCCACCCGCACCATCAAATTGGGATATTTTTCCGGATGCTCTTGTGCATCTTCCAAAATATCTCTACCTACCGTAGTAAACTGAATATGGTGAATTCCTAAGTCGGCAAAGGTTTTCAAATATTGGGCAAACAGCTCAGCATTACGGCCAGTGAGGTATTGAGGCATAAAAGTCTGGTTGAATAGATGATTCCAGCTTATCAGTGGGTCAACTTTTGAGACCGACTTCAGCACCGCTGTAGGTCCTCTTTTGTCCATGCCAGCCATCGGCGAAATCGTCCCGTCATTAAAAGCATCACCTGCTCTTCTACCATCCGGTGTGGCTGCACAGACACGCCCGAAGCTCCACCAAGCTGTCGCCGCTGTGCCATCCACTGTAACAGAAGTTCCCAGGTTGGTTTTGCATTTCCTGGTCTCTTCGGAGATTCGTCTCGCTACCTCGCGTGATATTAAATCAACATAATCATCATCATTACCGAACTTTGGAGCATTAAGGCACGCTTGGTGAAGTTCCTCGTAGCCCTGCCAGTTATTCTTTAACGCCTCGACTAATTTCTCCATAGACACCTTCTTCTCATCAAAAACCAGTTTCTTTACAGCTGCCAAAGAATCAGCAACAGTGTTAAGGCCGAAGAGGGTTATATCTCTGTAATCTGGAATATAATTCCATTCCCTAACATCTTGTGCCCTCTCAATACAATCATCTATCACTGCTGACAAAAATGGCCTCGGCGCATATTCTTTATAAAGAGCGTCGGTGATATTTCCCATAAGAACCAGACGATGCACAAGCCATCGGTAGTTTTCGATTGTGGCATCGAGCAATTCCTCCATCGAGATTAGATTAGCCGGCGCTATGGTTTTTTCACCTGTTTTGCCAAATATCGCCAGAGGTTCGATCCCTAACGCCGCATTCAAGCATAGAGGAACAGGTATGCCACCAGCCCAGGCTGAAATATGATTGAAGTTCTTTCCTGGAACAGTCGGTACCATACAATTGTTAATGGAATAGCTCCTGGCATCTTCAATGGGACAACCAAGGCTCACCAATCTCAATATGACTACCTTGTCATTGAAGATGGCTGGCTGAGGCATTCCTGAAGCCATTACCTCAATAGCCTTGTCAACCAGCTTCTTGGGCATTTCATCATGCCATCTTAGAGCTAATGGAGGAACTATGGCTCTGACGCTTTTACATGCATCTAAAACTATGTAGCTCATTTCATTAGTTATGTCCCGGCCTTCAGAATCTGTCCCACCAATTGTGACCGTTTGGAAACCTAGAGCGCCCCCACCAAAACCCGACCATATAGGCGCATGTAAGAAGCCGGTCTCCTGAAACTTTACGAAGAGAAATTCAACCAGCTCTTGAGCCTGCTCTCTATTCAGTCTGCCCTCTTTCACGTCTTCCTCATAGAAGCAATTGAAACATTGGTCAAACCTTATTCCACTGCCCACCTGAGGTAGCTCGATAAAATTAACAATAAGGTGAACAAACCAGTAACACTGCAACGCCTCTTGCAAAGTCCGTGCCGGGTTTTCTGGCACCCAGTCACAAGTATTGGCTATGGCTTCCAGCTCCTGCTTCCTTATTGGGTCATTCTCGGTTTCAGCTAGAGCCCTCGCCAGTTTTGCATATCTCTTAGACCAATTAATCACACCCTCCAAAGCAATGATAGTGCTGTCCAAGAAGTCCTTCTTCTTAACGAAGTCCACGCCATTTATGGTCTCTGTCATATATTCTTTATCAAGCCTTTTCTTTCTCTCCTTGGCTTCTTCAAGAATTTCTCTCAAGCCTGTCTGGAGAATCTTCTCATAGTTTGGTGTGGCACACTCCCAGTTAAAAATCCAGAACATCTCTGCCAATTCTTCTGGGAGATATTTTCGCAGCCGGTGATGTATGGAAAAATCACCCCAGTAGCTGCATATTTCTTTCAACTCCTCTCGACTTTTATCGGTCAACATACTACTGTAAACTGCCCCTGGCGCTGTCTCCCTTACTATCCATTTCCAGGCAAACTCAGGGTAGAAAGAAACAGAGTCCGAATTGGATGCATAATTACCGACAATCAACTCACCCGGCCTGATATAAATGGTCATATTCGCCAAAATATGTGCCAGTGCCTTGGCTCTTCTCAGAGCCATCGGCTCTCCTTCAGTTTGCCTATAGGATTCCGTCAGCAACCTCGCTCTTTCTATGTCCAAAGACCATTTTAAGCCGGGCCTCGTCGCTCTCGCCTCCTCGCTCAATTCCACCAGCGCAATCTGCTGAGCTTTTATCGGCGTATTCACCATAAGCATCTGAGTTCTAGTAGTCATCGTGTCCTCCTCTTACTGTTGATTTGCCCCTGTCGCCAGTGACTGAAACAATTTTCAAACTGCAGTCATGGTCTTCTAATATGAATGACGCCCCAATGGGATCATTATATAACATAGATAATCTCCAAGTCATTAGAAACCAGTACTTGACAACACTGATACAAAATGGTATGTTAACATATGTTACAGTAACACATGCAACTATTTTAGCTATTATATTTTAGCGGTGCAAAAAAGTCAAGTGTTTTAAGACTGTTGGTCTGCATTTTGTTTACGATGAGGAGCGCTGTGGTAAGCAAGTTTGAGGACAAGATAGAGGACCTGGCTAACGAAATCAGAGAGCAAGTCAATCGCTTATCTGTAGACAACTTTATCACATTTCTCCATACGGCCGATATAGTGGAGAGGTATGTGGACATTGAAATGCAGAAGGTTGGGATAAATCGAACACACTTTTCCCTTCTAAATCACTTGATAGTGCTTGGGGGTAGAGCAACACCAACTGAGTTAAGCAAGAGAGTATTTCGCTCCAAGCACGCCATTACAAGAGCTGTTGACACCCTCGTGAAGGAGGGCCTAGTCATAAGGGAGGGGATAGGTGAGGACCGCAGAAACAGAAAGGTTGTAATAACCACAAAAGGACTAGATTTCGTGAGGGAAATGGTTCCCGTAAGAGAGGAAATCGGCTCCAGAATCATATCACCATTGAACGAAACAGAGGCTAAGCAATTAAGTTCTATTTTAAAACGACTCAGGAGGCATATGGTAAGCCTCATGACAGAAACTTAGAAGTATGCTCACAGAGCTGCCGGGGGTCCGGATATCAACTTACCTTCATCATGTCCGGGTACAGGTGAATGCTAGCGTGGCAAAATAGTAAGTCTGATTCCTGCTTTAGGGTACTTAGAATAAGAGATAAAAATCACTACAAAACAAGATTAGATTGAACAGAAAGGAGACAAATTGAGCACAAAAAAGATTTTTCGGACCGAACTCTGTGACATGTTGGGTATTGAGTACCCAATTTTGCTTGCCGGTATGGGAGGATTAGCTGGTGAGGGACACGCAGCACAACCGAAACTCGTTGCCGCCGTATCCAACGCGGGTGGTATGGGTGTTCTAGGAGCTACTGGACTGTCACTAGACGAACTGCGTGCTCAGATTAGAGAAATCAAAAGCCTCACAAACAAACCCTTCGGAGTCGATGTGCTACTTCCTGAAGATATTGTTGCATCACCACCACCGAATATGTCATTAGCGGAGATGAAAAGGAAATTTGTACCGAAACAATACATGGATTTTGTGGAAAGGGTGGCGACAGAATACGGTGTGCCTCTTATAGAAACTGAGCAAGAGCTTGTCTTCACAGTGGAGCATTCCAAGAAGCAGGTAGGCGTCATGCTAGAAGAGAACGTCCCTCTGTATTGTTCAGGCCTTGGGATCCCAGAATGGCTTGTGCCTATGGCTCATGAAGGTGGGATGAGAGTACTCGGGTTGGCTGGCAACGTACGCGCAGCACTACGTCATAAAAAAGCAGGCGCTGACTTTATCGTGGCTCAGGGACATGAAGCAGGAGGTCACACTGGCAGAGTGGGAACATTAGCATTAGTTCCCCAAGTAGTAGATGCAGCGGCACCAACCCCGATTTTGGCTGCTGGAGGAATAGGTGACAGCAGAGGACTTGTCGCCGCTCTAGCACTAGGAGCTGTAGGGGCATGGGTAGGTACCGCCTTTCTCTTTGCCACTGAGGCCAATATCACTGATGTCCATCGGAGGATGATGATAGAAGCCACTGAAGAGGACACCAGAATTAGCAGGGTGTGGACAGGCAAAACTTTACGTCAGATGAAAAACCCAATACAAGAGGCTTTTGATGGGTCGGGGCTGCATCCTTTACCCATGGTGGTACAAGTGCTACTCATGATTGATCTTATCAATAGCCTAGCAAAGGCGAGGAGGCATGACCTTTTATGTGCACCAACAGGACAAATAGTAGGAATGCTCAAGGAGATAAAGCCGGCTAATCAGATTTTGGATGAGATGGTAGATGGAGCAATAAAACTTCTGGGTGAAACCCTACCTGGCAAGGTTACTATAAAAGCATAAACTTGGGTTATTCGGATATAATACCCATAAAGGAGGAATTTAAATGAGCCAGCTTCAGAAGCTATTTGAACCTATGAACATAGGGAAAATGAATCTGAAGAATAGATTAGTAATGCCGGCTATGATGGTTGGCCTGGGCGAAAATGACATGGTGAGCAGCCGGTTCAAAGATTTTTACGCTGAACGGGCGTGTGGCGGCGTGGGTCTTATAGTCATTGGTTTAGCGACCACTATGTATCCTGGTCCCTTTTTCCCGAATGGTATTGGGATATACAAAGATGAATTCATACCCAGTCTTCATGGATTCACCGATTTAATACACAAATGTGGGGCGAAGATAGCCATACAAATATCTGCCCTCGGGATTCTGCCCGGTGAAAATGGCAACTTAGAATTAGTTGGCCCCTCGAATGTTACGGTGGAGCGACATGTCAATGCTCCCAAGCCAAGGCCATTAACAATTGGCGAGATCAGCCAGGTTGTGAAAAGCTACGGAGATGCCGCTCATCGCGCGAGAGAAGCGGAGTTCGATGCGGTCGAGGTTAACGCAATCGCCGGTACAAGCCTTATTAGTCACTTTCTGTCTGGCCATACTAACAAAAGGACTGATATCTATGGGGGCGACATAGAAAAGCGGGTTCAGTTACTTCTTGAGTGTATAGAAAACATCAAACAAAGGGTGGGCAGAGATTATCCGCTTTTGTGCCGTGTTTCTGGAGCCGATTTCATGGATGATGGTAACACGTTGGAAGATACTAAGATAGTTGCTCCGATGATAGAAAAAGCAGGCATCCATGCCATCAACGTTTCTACAGGGTGGCACGAATCACCAGTCCCATTCATACAGATGTCCGTTCCGCAAGCAAACTGGGTCTATCTGGCAGAGGAGGTCAAGAAGGTAGTCAACATCCCAATTATAGGCGGCACCAGAATATCAGACCCTCATTTGGCAGAGCAGATTCTGTCTGATGGGAAAGTTGATTTTATATATCTCGCTCGAGCTCTTATCGCTGACCCTGAGTGGCCAAACAAGGCTAGGGAAAGTCGATTTGATGAAATAAGACAATGCACTGCCTGCTGTACATGTTTTGATAAGGCGATGGAGCAGGATGGTATCACATGTGCAGTCAACGCAAGAGCGGGAAGAGAAGCAGAATACAATGTTGAACTAACTAAGGAGCCCAAGAAAGTATTCATCATTGGTGGTGGTCCGGCAGGAATGGAGGCAGCTAGAGTAGCTGCCATGAGAGGCCATCATGTTACACTTGCTGATAATAAAACCCAACTAGGCGGCCAACTTTTGGTAGCCATTATACCACCTCATAAAGAGGAGCTAGGCAACCTAACTAAATATCTATCACGGCAGATGGATAAGTTAGGAGTGAATGTCAAGCTGGGAAAAGAAGTAAACGGAAAGGCTATTGCAAATGCCAAGCCAGACATCGTGATAATAGCTACTGGAGCGACGCCGATAATCCCTGACATTCCCGGGGCAAAAGGAGAAAATGTTGCTCTAGCGACTGATATTCTCAAAAGTCAAAAAGAGGTTGGGCAGAATGTGCTCATAGTCGGCGGTGGAATGGTAGGTTGTGAGACGGCTGAATTCCTAGCAGTAAGCGGCAGGAAAGTAACTATTCTTGAGATGCTGGGACGAATAGGAGCAGATATAGAACGAGCCAACAGATGGGTAATAATGAAAAGGCTGCGCAGTCTTGGTGTCAAGATGGAGAAAAATGCTAAGGTGGAAGAAATAACAGAGAGTGGCGTGAGAATAATCCGCGATGGGAAGGCTGAATTCTTTGAAGGAGGCAGCATTGTGCTTGCCGTAGGAATGGAGTCAAACCGAAAGCTTGCCCAAGAATTGGAGGGGAGAGTTGCTGAATTGCACCTGGTCGGAGACAGCGCCGCACCAGGCAAGATAGCTCAAGCCATCGAAAACGGTTTTCGAGTGGCACAGATGTTCTAGCCTATTACCAATGAAAACTTGCCGAGGAGAGAAAATGCTTAAAACTGAAAAGGTGCTGCTGAAAATAGAAGATGCAATAGCGATGGTTACTATGAACCGTCCGGAAAAGCTGAATGCTCTCGACAGAGAGATGTGGATGGGACTAGAGGAAGCAGCTAAAGCTATAGAGCACGAACCTAATGTCAGAGTTGCTATTCTCACCGGAGCTGGGCGAGCTTTTTGTGCAGGACTGGACATTAAAGCATTGGCTTCCCCAAATGAAATGTTCACAGGCCTGGCATTTCGTGATGCTTTTGAAGGTGTGCAGTATTTCAGAGGGGTTTTCAGTATGTATGAATCTCTCCCTGTGCCAGCGATAGCAGCGATAAACGGGCCTTGCATAGGTGGAGGCATGGAGATCGCACTGGCCTGTGATATCAGGATTGCTTCCGAAAACGCCGTTTTCTCAATACCTGAAGTAACTTATGGCATTATCCCGGACTGTGGAGGCACCCAACGGTTACCTCGTGTAATCGGCCCTGGCAGAGCCAGAGAACTTATATTCACCGGGCGGAAAATAGACGCTGCTGAGGCTCTCCGCATAGGATTAGTAGACCATGTTTATTCACCTGACCAGCTAATGGTTGAGGCAAGAAAACTGGCTAATGAAATAGCTGCCTTGCCCCCGGCTGCTGTTCAAGCTGCCAAGAGAGCCCTTATTGTAGCTATGTCGTGCGGCCTAGACATAGGATTGAATTACGAGAGCGCTATCTCCAGTAAGTTTTATAAATAAAACCTTGACTCCTCCTAATGCTAAATTTGCCTCAGTTTGTTATGATATGTCACACTATACTTGAAAATGTTCTGCTTCACATAACAAGTCATCTGGGCAGTAAAGACATTTCAGGAGAGGTAGCACGACAGGCAAAAGCATCGCCCAACGCATTGCGAAATTTGCAGAGACATATCTAGCCCCAGATGGCACGGAATATCCTGCCATCAGCTTAAAGGCAGTGCTCTCTATTGCCCACGCAGAGGGAATCTCGGCTATAGAGGTGCAAATCGCATCGTTAAAGCAGGGCATTATTCCCTGGCGTTATCTCCGCAACATAGGCACAATTGGCTTGAATGGGCAGATAAAGTTATTGCAGTCAACTGTGGCTGTTGTTGGAGCAGGTGGATTAGGTGGCACGATAATTGAACTCCTGGCCAGGCAAGGGGTCGGACACATAATAATTATTGACAACGACCGTTTCGCCGAACAGAACTTAAATAGACAGTTAATGTCCACCGAAGAAAACATTGATGAATACAAAGCCATTATCGCCACGAGAAGGGTTAAGGAAATAAACTCAGCAATTACTGTCACTCCGTTTTTGGAAAGGCTTACCAGGGAAAATGCTACCAAGCTACTTAAAGATGCCCAGGTAGTGGTTGATGGGCTGGATAATCTACCGTCACGTTTCGCAGTTGAAGAAGCTTGCCGGGGCCTAGGAATTCCTTATATTTATGGAACAATTGCTGGCTTCAGTGGGCAACTGATGACTATCTTCCCAGAAGATGCGGGACTTATTTCAATTTATGGACCGCCTGATAGTCGACCCGAGCACGGCATAGAGGTAAAATTTGGTAACCCTTCCACCACACCAGCAATGGTTGCAGCCTGGCAGGTTCAGGAGGTAATCAAAATAATCACCGGAATTGGTAAACCTCTACGCAACCATATTCTTATGTTAGATGCCACGGAAGGGGTCACCGACAAAATCAAATTGTAAAGGCAGTAAAATGGCATTAATCACAGTGAGGTTTTATAGCCTCTGGCGCCAATACTTGGACATAGACAGCATCTCTTTAGATGCTGGCGATTTGGAAGAGGCTCTAGCTCAGGTTGAAGAAAAGTTTGGCCCCCGACTTCGAGAACAACTCAAAGCCGATGGAATTCAAGTGGACGGAAAGATACAAGATTATTCGCTTATGCTGCTTAACGGTACCAGCTTACGCAATCTGAAGCAGACAGACTTGAGAGATGGGGACCAATTGCAGATTTTCCCTCCCGCCACTGGTGGATAAGAGCCAAAGTGCTAATGGCTGTTTTGTGGTCAGCTTTATTCTTCTTACTCGGTGCTGCTGCGGGCAACTTCATAAATGTAGCCGCTGATAGGTTTTCTGATGGTAAATCAAGCATTTCACCACCATCTCGTTGCCACGGATGCCAACACAGACTCTCAACTGGGGACTTGTTTCAGATTTCAGCTATTTACTGCTCAAGGTGTGCTGCCGTTATTGCGAGGTAACCATCCCCATACGCTTATTCCGGTATTCCGGGGTAATGACCCGCTTGACTGGTTAAATCTTTTGTGCCATCAGCAACAAGAAAAACTGCTGCCACCTCATCCTTCGCTCTCCTGGTTGACAAGAAGGTCATCTCACAATCTGAGTCATACTAAAGTATGACTTTTTCATCACCGAAAGGGTTGACCTCAGAATCACCCCTTTTCTCTGCACAAAACCAGCCACTCTCACGATTACGGAACGAAGGTTATAAGATAAACTTAGCGTAGGTAGTTATCAGTAGGTAAAACATGCTCAACAAAAAGGCTAAAGAAAAGGCAACTCAAATCAAAGAGCTTCCTATCGCTTTTGGTAGCCACAGTGTAAAACTCACCGGTAAAGTCCTAATGCCAGAAGATGCGGATACTCACGACCCTCTGCCTGGCGCTATTTTATGCCATGGTTTCGGTGCTAGCTCCAAGGCTGTAGAGCCCAGTGCTCGCACTATGGCAAGCCAGGGCATAGCCGCTCTCATCTTCGATTTCCGTGGTCATGGCTCGAGCGAAGGTGTTGTTGATGGGAAAATGGTGGACGACATTGTTGATGCCTGGAGTTTCCTATCACAGCTCCCCGAGATAAATAACAAACGAATAGGTATCATTGGACACAGTCTAGGGGCTATGTCTGCAATCATGGCCACAGAAAGAGTGGGCAATCCTTGTGTCCTGGTTGCTCTGGCTTGCCCACCAGAGGTAAACAGCCAACTCTTAGCGGACGAGCCATTCACAATCGGGCGATGGGGACAAGATAATACCACCATTATTGAATATCCTAAGAACGGAGCTTTTCCTTGGTTGAAGGGTATTGCTGCGCTGTTGTGCAGAGCCTGGATGTACCTGCATGGTTATCGGGTTCGTGTCGACTGGCAAAAATTCTTCGAAGGCTTTCCACTGATGAAAATGTCAGATGTACTTCAAAAGTTGGAGGGCTGCTCTAAACTTTTTGTCTTTTGCGAAGGCGACAGAGTAACGCCTTACCAAAATTCTGCGTTTGTATATGAAGCAGCTTGTGAGCCTAAGACAATGTTCCTGGCTAAAGGAGGCTTCCATACTACACCACTTATGCCCGGGACCCTACGTTCCCAGTGGACAAACTGGGTAGTGACGACTCTGAAGAAGGTCAACTAGTAGTAAATAAGAGGAGAATATGATGCGAGTGCTAATTACAGGTGGAGCCGGCCGATTGGGCACAATAGTTTGTAAAGCTTTTTTGCGAGATGGGTTTCAGGTACGGGTGTTTGACTTAGACACTCCAAATAATCGAAAGAGCGTCAAGCGACTTTGTGCAAATGCAGAAATCCAGTGGGGAGACATAACACAACCTGATTCAGTTCAGAGAGCACTGGACGGAATTGATGCGGTAATCCATATGGCGGGCATCTTGCCGCCGGTAGCATACGAAAAACCTGAACTGGCTGCCAAAGTCAACGTGGGTGGTACCAAAATAATCGTTGACCTATTAAAACAGCAAGGTAGACAAATCCCATTTGTATTTACCTCCTCAGTAGCTGCTTTCGGCCCTACGCCTGATGCTACTGGCCCTATTTGCCCAGAAAAGAGTGTCCCTCGCCCCAAAGGAGCATATGGCGAGACCAAGCTCCAAGCCGAAAATCTCATCAAAGAATCAGGGGTTGACTGTGTAATTTTGCGGCTTACTGCAACCATGTATCTTTCTTTCTCAGTAAGTGACCTAAAGCGAATGTTTACTATCCCTTTGACCAACCGGGTTGAGTATTGCCATCCAAATGACACAGCAGCAGCAATACTTAATGCTATTAAAAATTTCAACGAGGCGAAAGGACATACTCTGGTCATCAGCGGCGGGCCCAAACAAAGAATGCTGTACAAAGATATGGTAGGCGCCATTTTGAGAGTTCTGGGATTACCTCTACCACCAGCTAGCAAGTTCACCAAGGAGCCTTACTATCTAGACTGGTATGACACAACCAAGGCACAGAAACTTCTCAAATTTCAGCGGCATACTTTTGCCGATTACATCAAGGATTACTCTAGGGAGCTAGCCAGACAATTCGGTCCCGGCTTTATACCATTTATGCGCCACTTCGTTAGCCCTATATTTGGAAAGGTCATTGTCCAATTCTTTTGATTTTTTGGACACAATGGCCCGGGCAAGTACACACTACACTCAATGCCTTAGACTTGTAGTATAATAAATGCTGGAGACGGATGGCATGCTCATCCTTCACTGGCTCTCCTTGATTTCTACACCATCCGCAATCCAGGCAAGCTGTGTGGTCTAAAAACGGCGAGCATCGGGGTGTCCTGCATAGCGGAGTAACATGCTCTGGCGCATGGGGCATGACTACTATGGGAGTCAACGTGGTCTTATGTGCCACATCTACTGTTCTGCCATATAGTTTAGCCAGCTCTATAATACACCGTAAACTGCGAAGTACCGGCACTGAAACTAATATTGAGTCAGCATTAGCAAGGGCTGATGTTGTAATGCCTCTACGACTGGAAATAAAACAGCAGCAGAATGGACTACTACCTGCTTTACAGAAATATGTCCGGCTTTCACCAATTGCTGGAGGAAAGAACAAATAATGGCTTACAACCTTCTAATAAGCAGAGGACGTATTCTCGACCCTAGCCAGAGGCTAGATAAAGTCGCTGACCTACTCATCACCGAAGGTAAAATCTCCTGGATTGGAGGCAAAGACAAAGCACCACCCAAACCTGACTTAACCACCATTGATGCCACCGGCCTCATTGTATGCCCGGGGTTCATTGACCTCCACTGCCATCTTCGTGAACCTGGCTTCGAAGATAAGGAAACTATCGCCACTGGCACTAAAGCGGCAGCCAAAGGTGGTTTTACCACAGTCTGTTGCATGCCAAATACAAATCCACCTCTAGACAATCAGGCTTCTATAGATTATGTAAAGAAAACGGCTGAGACTGATGGGGTAGTTCGGGTACTGCCGATAGGCTGTGTTACTAAAGGAAGACAAGGCAAGGAGTTGACCGAGATGAGTGAGCTAGCCAAGCTAGGTGTCATTGGCTTCAGTGACGACGGCAAGCCAGTAACCAGTTCACGAATTATGGCTCTCGCTATGGACTATAGTCAAACCCTGGGGTTGCCAATTATCGACCATTGCGAAGATAAAGAGCTAATCGATGGCGGCTCTATGAACGATGGTTGGGTGTCGGCACGCCTGGGACTTAAAGGTATGCCAAAAGCTGCGGAGGAGATTATAGTTGCCCGTGACATAATATTGGCACAAATGACCGGCGCCAGACTACATATTGCTCATGTTAGCACTGAAGGTTCGGTGGAACTTATTCGCCATGCCAAAGAAAGAGGAATTGCTGTCTCTGCTGAAGTCACTCCACACCATCTGACCTTGACTGAAGAGCGGGTAATGGGTAAAAGAACAGACAAACAGATGACTTACGATACCAACGCTAAAGTCAATCCCCCATTGCGTACAAAGGCAGACATTGCCGCTCTGCTCGAAGGGCTAAATGATGGCACTATTGACATCATTGCCACAGACCATGCTCCTCACACCCTTGTGGACAAGATGTGCGAGTTCGGGCTGGCAGCTTTCGGCATCAGCGGCTTCGAAACAGCATTTGCCAGCTTGCTGAGTCTAGTACATAGCGGAGAACTGGATGTAATGACTCTAATTTCTAAGCTTACCTACGAGCCAGCTAAAGTCATCGGCACCAGATATGGGGAACTGGGAACTTTGAAACCTGGCTGCTGTGCTGATATCACAATTTTCAACCCTGATAACGAATGGACAGTCAGCAGCCGGGACTTTGTCTCTAAGGGTAAAAACACCCCCTTTGATGGCTACCAGTTCAAAGGTAAAGTTATGGCAACTATAGTCGCTGGAAAGATAGTCTACCAAGAGAATTTAGGATAGAAAAAGGAATTCATTGCCAGGAAGATATGCCATCGAGAAAATAATGAATATTAGCTCTGAACCTATTATAATAGGACAAGCCTGTGAATTTGGCTACTCTGGAACACAGGCTTACAAAACTACCATGCAAACATTAAACAGATGTGGAGTAGAAGCAGTTAAACAAATTGAAGCAAGTCTTAGCTAACATTATCTCCAATACTGAACTTATGCCTGATTACCACCTCATCTGCGTTGAAGCACCCGATATTGTTGCCGCAGCGAGCCCAGGCCAATTCATTATGGTGAAATGTGACGAGAAACTTGTGTTGCGTCGTCCTCTGAGTATTCACCGAATAGACAACTCAAATCAGCTCTCTATCCTTTTCGCCGTTGTTGGTAGAGGCACACAATGGCTTTCACAGCATCAGAAAGATGAAAAACTGAACCTGCTTGGACCTTTGGGTAATGGTTTTCACATCGAACAGGCTTCAAGAAACCTGCTGCTGGTAGCTGGCGGAATAGGTGTCACCCCTTTGGTTTTCCTCGCTCAACAAGCACTAAAGCAAGACAAATCAGTAAAGATGCTCCTAGGTGCGCGCACAAAAGACGGGCTTTACCCACGAGAGCGTTTACCTGACAGAATCGAAATCGAAGCCACCACTGAAGACGGCAGCAGCGGTAGAAAAGGTATGGTGAGTGATGTCTTTGTCAATTATATCGATTGGGCTGACCAGATTTATGCCTGTGGCCCAAACGCTATGTATAAGACGATGGCCAACCAGATGCGGCAACAACTTGTGAAGAAACCAGTCCAGATTTCCCTAGAAGTACGAATGGGCTGTGGTCTGGGAGCCTGCTTTGGCTGTAGCATAAAGACAAAACGTGGCATGAAAAAAGTATGCCGGGATGGACCTGTTTTTAATCTGGATGAAGTTCCGTTGTCGGAGGTGAAGATATGACAGTCACAAGCAAAAACATTCGCCTTAGTACCAAGGGAAATTGCGACATGGTCGACATAACCGCAGAAATAGCCAAAGAAATTAGCAATTCCACTATCAATAGCGGTATAGCGACAATTTTCATCGCCGGGTCAACTGCAGGCATAACAACCATTGAGTACGAGAATGGGCTCATTAGCGATTTTAAGTATATGTGGGAGCGAACTGCACCTTTGAATATTCCGTACCAGCATGACCTGAGATGGGGAGACGGAAACGGGCACTCTCACGTGAGAGCTTCGCTCCAGGGCCCTTCACTTGTTGTCCCTTTTGTAAACAAGAAAATGACGCTCGGAACCTGGCAACAGATTGTGGTGGTGGATTTCGACAATCGCCCCAGAACCAGGGAGATTGTCCTTCAACTGCTAGGGGATTGAACACTCTAATCCTCTCAAAAATCGGGAATAGCCAATAACGCCATCTTTATGGCTGTTTTCTGCCTAGCCACGATAAACATTTATTAAAAGCACGGCTATCACTTTTCAATCAAGATGCACAATTTCTCATTGATAAATTGAACTACCAAAGGTAAAATGTTATTTGCCTTCTAATACTTCATCATGTAACTTCATGTTTCGGTGAATGGCTAAATGCGTATATGTTTACTCAGCTATAGAAGCTACCGCTATTCTGGCGGGCAGGGCATTTACCTTCGCTATCTAAGTCGTTCTCTGCGTGACCTTGGTCACGAGGTTGACGTAATATCAGGCCCACCATACCCAGAACTAGACGATGAGGTAAAGCTGATTAGACTGCCCAGCCTCGATTTGTATTCAATGTCATCAATTAAACGATTGTTCATAAACCCAAGCAAATTAAACACCCTTCCCAGCCTAGTCGAATGGCTCGGCACCATTAGTGGTTATTTCTCAGAACCCCTGGCCTTCGGCATGCGGGCGTACAATTTACTTCGCCATAATGAAAAAAGTGCCAAATATGACATTGTGCACGATAACCAGACTTTGGCATATGGTGTGCTCAAAATCCAGGAACTCGGATTCCCGGTTGTCGAGACTATCCACCATCCCATAACCGTTGACCGTGAGCTAGCTATTAAGTCAGCGACCTCCCTAAAAGACAAACTCGGTCTCAGAAGATGGTATTCTTTCATTAACATGCAAGTGAAAGTTGCCCGCCAACTTTCTCACATTATCACAGTTTCCCAAATCGCCAGCAGCCATATCGCTATAGCCTTTGGTATATCCGAACATAAGTTGCGGGTGGTATACAACGGTATAGACACCGAGATTTTCAGTCCCTCGCCTAAAGTCAACCGCCTAGAAAATAGGCTGTTAACGATAAGAAGTGGAAATACACCTGTCAAGGGTTTGACATACTTACTTGAGGCATTGGCATTACTTCATCAGAAGCACAACCTTGAACTAATAGTGGTGGGAAAAGGAGCAGATACGGATATGATACGGAAACTCATTGGCAATCTGAGAATCAGAGATTATGTGAAGTTTATTGCTGAGATAGACACCTCTGAGCTGGTAAACCAGTACAGGTCAGCCAGCATTGTAGTTGCCCCTTCAACATATGAAGGCTTCGGTTTGCCTGTGGCTGAAGCCATGGCTTGTGGGGCTCCAGTAGTTACTACCACTGCCGGGGCTTTGCCTGAAGTGGTAGGAGACGCCGGAATACTGGTGCCCCCGGCCGATGTAAAAGCTCTGGTAGAAGCAATTTCAGCACTCATGGATAACCCAGCTAAACGTAGGCAGTTGAGCGAAATCGGACGAAGGAGAATCGTACAGACATTTAATTGGCGAAATACAGCCAAGCGCACTGTTGATGTCTATAAAGAGGCAATCGAACACCGAAGATATTTGAAATCACAATAGACAGTTTGGACTGATTCAAATCCCAACAGAATTTCATCGTTCCCTCGCTATTTTCTATCCAAACCTATTGATATATCTAGCAAACAAAGGTAAAATGTTCAATGGTTTTTGTATTAACCTGTGGATGCTTGAAACTGATATTGTTTACCAATGTAGCTGCAAGGCTTTAGTAGAAAGTCATTATTTTTACGTGTAGCTCCAAGGTTTCAACCTCGGGGGCTTGACCCTGAAGGGTCAAGACTACATTGGTGAGTTAAGATGTACAGGAATAGGTTGTTGCTAAACACTCTCTCGAAACTTGGGTTTGAAAACAAATGCGTATATGTTTGATGAGCTATAGATGCTATCGCTATTCCGGTGGACAGGGTATTTATGTCCGCTATTTAAGTCGTTCCCTTCACAACCTCGGTCACGAAGTCGACGTAATATCGGGGCCGCCATATCCAGAATTAGACGACGGCGTAAAGTTAATTAAACTGCCGAGTCTTGACCTGTATTCACTACCACAGACACAGCGTTTCTTTATAAGCCCACGAGAACTGAATTCACTGCCTAATATAGTTGAGTGGCTGGGGGTTTGTTGTGGATTTTTCACCGAGCCGTCAACCTTCGGCATGCGTGCCTATAGTTTTCTGCAAAACAACAACCGCTATAAAAAATATGATGTCATCCACGATAACCAAAGTCTGTCCTATGGCATCTTAAAAATAAAGGGGCTCGGTACCCCTGTGGTAACAACCATTCACCATCCCATCCCAATTGACCGAGATTTAGCAATCAAAGCAGCTAAATCTTTATGGCAAAGAATGGGAATACGGAGATGGTATGCCTTTGCAAACATGCAGCTTAAAGTCGCGAAGAGGCTTTCACACTTTATAACTGGTTCGCAAAATTCCTATCGCCAAATCATCGAAATTTTCAAGCTGCCAAAAGACAGCCTAGAAGTTATTTATGATGGAGTTGATAGCTCCGTCTTCACCCAGAGCTCTGATGTCAGGCGTCTGGAAAACCGCCTACTAGTGATAAATAGCGGAGATACACCATTAAAGGGGTTGAAGTTTTTACTGGAAGCTGTCGCTGCTTTGCGCTCGGAACGCAAGATAGACCTTGTAATAGTGGGAAAACAGATGAAAAATGGCTATACGCAAGGTTTGATTGAAGGTTTAGGCATTGCTGATTGTGTAACTCACATGGGACAGGTAGATACTGCTGAACTTGTGCGGCAGTATTCCATGGCTACAATGGTAGTTGTGCCTTCAGTTTACGAAGGCTTTGGTTTACCTGCCGCCGAGGCTATGTCTTGCAACACACCAGTGATATCAACTACCGCCGGCGCTTTGCCCGAGATAGTTGGTGATGCCGGTATCCTGATACCACCGGCTAATACCAGAGCACTGGTGGCGGCAATTGCAAACCTTCTAGATAATCAAGATAATCGCAGACACCTTGGTGAAATGGGGTGTAGACGGGTACGGCAAATGTTTAACTGGGAGAATACCGCCAAACATACTATTGATGTCTATAGAGAAGCTGTTGAGTGTCAAAGTGCTTTACGAGCACAATGAGATATCTATCTAAGGAGCGAACAAAATGAAATTCAAGCCCTCCGATGATTTTCTCTCGAAAGACTACCTTAACCCTACGGTAAAGTCCATCACCACCCTGCAACAAGCAGATGGCTCAATTCCCTGGCTCCACAGAGGCATTATAGACCCGTGGACTCACATTGAAAATGCTATGGCGATTGATATCGGCAACTGTCATACTGAAGCTGAACTTGCTTATGACTGGCTTGCCCAGATTCAACTGAATGACGGGAGCTGGTATGCCTCGTACAAAGATGGACAACCACAGGATACATCCAAGGTCTCACATATGATTTCTTATATTGCAGTAGGAGTATGGCATCACTACCTGACTACCCGTGACATTTCGTTTCTTAAAGAAATATGGCCGACTGTCTGTGCTGCGATTGATTTTGTATTAGATATGAGAGGGCCTAATGGTGAAATCTACTGGGCGAGAGATAGTGCCGGCGTTATTTACCCAAACGCATTAATAGCCAGTTGCAGCTCAACCTATTTGAGTATCAAGAGCGCGCTTTCTATTGCTTCAGTTCTTGGCGAAGAAAAAACTCACTGGAAAGAAGCGAACATTTCTCTGGCAAAAGCAATTCAAAATATGCTCTGCCGTTTTGATTCTCCAGATGGAGATAAATCCACATTTGCCATGGACTGGTATTACCCGGTGATGTGCTGTGTTATCAACGGTAATGATGCCAGACAGCGCCTTTTCAGCGGTTGGGATAAATTTGTTATCGATGGTCTGGGCTCACTCTGCAGTTTAGACAAGGGCTGGGTCACCGCTGCAGAAACAAGCGAGTTGGCCATTGCTCTGGCAGTTCACGGTCAATACGACCACTCAGCAACTGTATTCAACTGGCTTCATCAGATGCGGGATGAAGACGGCGCCTACTGGTATGGCATGGCGTTGCCACAACGAGAAATCTGGCCAGAAGAAAAGCCAACCTGGACATCCGCAGCAGTGGTACTGGCGGCTGATATGCTCAGGCCTATGTCACCGACAAGCCTACTTCTTGACCACCACGGCCCTGTGACGCCGTAGCACCCCAAGCGTATTAGTCATCGGTAATTCCTCAAACAGACCCGATGCCAGTGCCAGCTTATAAACCTCATGCGGAGCTTGTCCACCCTTTGCTGGGTCTAAAAAGATGTCGTGGAAGGCAAGAAACCCGCTAGGCAAGAGGTGAGAATACCAGCACCGGTAGTCTGTCAATACAGCCTCATAACTATGCCCGCCATCTATGAAAATCAGGCCTAATGGGGTGGTCCAATTGCGAGATGCCACATGTGATTTGGTGACCATAGGCACAACAACCTCATCCAGCCCGGCTCTTTCCATCGTGCCTCGGAAGTATGGGAAGCTATCAATCAAACCAGTCTCACTATTGAAAAGTTCAGGGTCAAAGTATGGTTGACCCGGCTGTTGCTCTTCAGAACCTCGGTGGTGGTCAATGGTGAAAAGCGTCTTTCCTTTCAGTTTGCAGGCGGTGCCCAGATAAACCGTGGATTTTCCGCAAAAGCTGCCGACCTCCAAACAAGGCCCAAGCGAACATGCTTCCAAAGCCAATTCGAATAACCTCAACCCCTCTTCATCAGCAAGAAAACCTTTGACTTCTAAAACAAACGCCGGAATTACGCCCCTAGTATCCACTTTCCTGATAGATAGAATACATCTTCACAACATCTGTTTTCAATTATTGCAATCCCATCTATAGCACACTTTGTGCAAAAGTATTATAATACTGGAGTTTTTACAAAATTTTGGCACAAAGGCAAAGCCAGAATAGCAGTCTGCCGTGATTTAATATCAGAACGGAGAGTCAAGTCAAATGAAGAATAAACTTGTCCTGGCAATCGTCATTCTTTTGGTTCTATCCACATCAGGCTTCACCGCTTGCCGTGGCAAAAAGCAGGAGATTCCTAAGACACAGATAGCCACAGTTGAGCGAGGCGACATCATAGTGACTGTAGCTGCCGACGGCAATCTGGATATGCCGCGTCAGGTGTCACTGAAGTTTGGCACTCCAGGCACAGTGAAAGGCGTGTTTGTTGAAGAGGGACAGGAAGTCAAGGAAGGTACACTGTTGGCTAAGCTGAATGACAGCACTCAGAAACTTGCGGTAGCTTCAGCCCAATATAATGTTGAGCTAGCCATGAACGAGCTGGTAGAAAAGATACCCTCGGCACTGATGGGCTATCCCAAATTTTATCCCGATACCAGCACAATCCTCCGTGTAGAACAGGCTCAAAAAGAGCTAGGACAAGTACAGAAATTCCTTGAGCAAAGCCAATATCAAGAGGCGGCATCTGAGCTACGCCTGGCTCAACATGACCTTGAAGCCAGTTACTATATGTTCAATGTTCCGGAAATAACGATGTCTCTGTACCAACCTGATGAGCTATTAGGCACACCTGTCGCAAACTATCCTGATGTATCCAAGGCAATCAGGCTCCTGGAGCAAGACCTGGCAAGACTGGCCGAAATACGAACGCTTATCGAGCAGGGCAGCTATGAGGATGCTAATGCAAAATTGGACACAGCGCAAATTAGCTTGAAAGATACCTATCTGGTGGTCAAAAGCATGAGCGGCAGGATAAGGATATCGCAGAGAATAGGTGAGTGCTGCCAACAACTCACAACCCAAGACAGCAGGCCAGGAGCAACAGGACTAATGCCACTACCCTATCCCGACACCTCCACCTCCCTTGCCTGGCTGAAGCAAGTTGAAGAAAACCTGCGAAAGATACAGGCATGTAAAGAAGGAGATAGCTGCGGCACATTGGAGCTAGCTACGCTGCTGCGCATGGCTCAGCATGATGTGGAGATGAGCCGGACGATACTTGAAAATGACGAGCTTATTTTCAGAAGTGGCGTCAACTTGAAAGCCTTGAGGACTTACAATCTCAATCTGCAATTAGCTGGGAAGGAACTGGAAAAGGCAAAGGAAGAGCTTATGAAGACGGAAATCCTGGCTCCTTTCGATGGTACGGTGGTTGATGTTGGCGTTAAGGAAAACGACCAGCTATCATCCTTTGACTACTCGGCCAAGACAGCCGTTCACTTAGTCGACACCAAAACAGTCAAACTTGAGGGTGTGGTTGACGAGATAGATATTTTTAAAGTCAAGATAGGTCAGGAGGCTATTATCACCGTGGATGCCCTGCCCGGCGTAGAGTTAAAAGGTAAGGTAACCTTTATCTCGCCTTTCGGCACGCAGACCACCGGAGTCGTCGAGTTTCCAATAACGATATCCCTTGAGCCCACTGAAATAGAGCTCAAGGGCGGCTTGACCGCCACAGCAGATATCATCGTCGAGAAACATGAAAACGTTCTGCTGCTGCCTAACCGAGCGGTTAAACTCCTTGAAGGTAACCATTATGTTGAGGTAATAATTGATGAGGCGACAAAGAAAACGGAGAAAAGGCAGGTTGTGATAGGTGCACAAAATGAGCTATTCACCGAGATAAAATCCGGGCTTAATGAAGGCGAAAAGGTATTTATTGATGGGACACTTGGCAAAACACCTAAATAACACTGAAAAGAGTCAGCCTTTCAATCAAACTGAAACCGCTCTGGTTGCAAGGTAACACAAATGATTGATTTGGACAACATAGTAAAAATCTACACGCTGGGAGATGTTCGAGTAGCGGCACTGAATGGCGTAACCTGCCACATCGAGGTAGGAGAGATAGTCTCCATCATGGGGCCATCAGGCTCGGGGAAATCTACCTTGATGAATCTTATCGGCTGTTTGGACAGACCAAGTTCAGGGACATACAAGTTAGACGGGACAGACGTTAGCGAGTTAAAAGATGACCAGTTAGCTGAGATTAGGAATAAAAAGATAGGTTTCGTTTTTCAGTCTTTCAATCTATTGCCACGAACTACGGCTGTAGCTAATGTTGAGTTACCGCTGGTTTACAGCAGCGTGAACAACAAGCGCCAGCGTGCCATGGCTGCTTTAGAGTCAGTGGGGCTATCCGACCGGGCTCACCACCGTCCCACCGAGATTTCCGGTGGCGAGCAGCAAAGAGTAGCTATTGCTCGGGCTCTAGTCAACAACCCCTCTATCATCCTGGCTGATGAACCCACCGGCAATTTGGATACACAGACAAGCCACGGCATTATGCTCCTTTTGCAGCAATTGAATAGCCAGGGCATGACTATTGTCATTGTTACCCACGAGGAAGATATTGCCAATTACACGCAGCGAACTATCTACCTCAGGGACGGACAAATAGTGAACGAGAGAAAGAGATGAGCCTCTGGGAGAGCATAATCAGCTCATGGCAAGCCATTTACAGCAACAAGCTACGGTCTACCCTGACCATGCTCGGCATTGTCATCGGCATTAGCGCTGTCGTCTTCGTGGTATCTTTTGGTAGAGGACACCAGGCTAATATTTCTGGCATCTTCCAGCAGATGGGAGCTAATGCCCTCTATGTTATGGAACTCACCACTGGAGGCAGCAGTAGCACTCCCGCCTCCGGAAAATTAACCCTCGAGGATGCCCAAGCCCTAACTAACCGCAACCGGGCTCCATCTGTGCATATCGTTGCTCCCATGACCAATACCAGAGCTACTGTTTCTTACGGTAATGAAAAGCACATCCTCCAGATAAGTGGTGTGACCCCTGAAATTGCCCAAATCGCCAGCTATCCCATATCAAATGGCACATTTATCTCATACCAAGATATTCTGAAAAGGGCAAGTGTTGCCGTGCTGGGAAGCGATGCCGCCTCAGACCTTTTCGGCAAAGAGAATCCTGTGGGTAAATCAATCCGCATAACTGGACGGAAATTCGATGTCATCGGTGTGGTTGATGACAGGACCACTATGTTTGGCCGGCCGGACGACTTCGTGATGATTCCACTGTCCACATATCAGTCGAAGATATTGACACAGACAAGCGCTCGAGGGCGACCGGTGCAGACTATCGGTGTGCAAGCAGTCAGTACCGAGGAGGTAGACGCTGCTAAGGAGCAGATTACTGCTATCCTGCGCCAAAGGCATCATATCAGAGAAGGGCAGGACGATGATTTCCGGGTTGTTGACCTGCGGGAAATAATCAACCGGATGAATCAAGTGCTGGGTATTTTTCGAATGTTTATCGGCAGTGTCGGTGCCATTTCCCTGGTGGTTGGTGGCATCGGCATTATGAATATTATGCTGGTTTCGGTAACCGAGCGCATCCGTGAAATCGGCATTCGAAAAGCTGTCGGCGCCAAGAGGCGGGATATATTGAGCCAGTTTCTGGTTGAATCAGCTATGCTCAGCCTTTCCGGCGGTGCCATAGGTCTAATCCTAGCTTGGCTAGGCTGCCTGTTGGTCACAGGGGCAAAGCTGGGCGACTACTCTGTTAATGCTCCTATGTCTATTGACATTGCCATTATTGCACTCTCAGTGTCAATCTTCATCGGCTTAGTTTCCGGCATCTACCCGGCATACAGAGCCGCCCGCCTTGACCCGATTGAGTCACTGCGACACGAGTAGTGTCATTTCGCCAGGAGATGGTCAGCTCTACACAAAAGGAACCCTATGAATATCTGGGAAAGCATAATCACTTCATGGCAGACCTTGTACAGCAACAAGATGCGCTCATCTCTGACCATCCTTGGCATCGTAATCGGCGTCAGTGCTGTTGTCTTTCTAGTCTCCTTCGGCAGAGGACATAAGGCAAATGTTACCGCTATCTTCGAGGCAATGGGTGCTAACGCCATTTATATCACCAGTGCCACCAGTATGACGCAAGGACTGGCAGGGGCTACTGGTAGTCTGACACTGGAAGATGCCAAGGCTCTAAGAGACCCCGGACGAGCTCCCTCTGTGGACTTGGTTGCCCCTATGATTGAAAAAATGGTCAGGGTTGTCTACGGTAATAAAAACAGCACCGTGGATGTAATGGGTACTACTCCGGAAATTGCACAAATCATTGATTACCCGGTAGCTGTGGGGCGATTCATTGCTGAGCAGGATGTAAGCAGAAACGCAAATGTTGCCGTATTGGGTAACAAGACAGCTTCAGACCTCTTTGACACAAAAAATCCTTTAGGAGAGACTATCAGAATAAGCGGAACTAAATTTGAGGTGATTGGTGTTCTGCAAAAGAAAGGCGGTTTTTTAGCTTCTGCAGACGATTTCATAATTATTCCCTTAACCACGATGCAGTCAAGAATCTTGGGGCAAACAAGTCCCAGGGGAAGACCCGTGCAAACTATCGCCGTTCGGGCGGTGAGCACTGACCAAATAGATGCCGCTCGAGAGGAAATCACCTCTATACTGAGGCAGCGCCATCATATCAGAGAAGGAAAAGATGACGATTTCACTATCATTGACATGCAGGAAATCCTCAACCGTATGAATCAGGTGCTTGGTATATTTCAGGTTTTTATCGGAAGTGTCGGTGCTATCTCTCTCGTCGTTGGTGGCATTGGCATCATGAACATAATGCTGGTATCGGTAACCGAGCGTACCCGTGAGATAGGTATCCGAAAAGCAGTTGGAGCCAAGCGACGGGATATACTGCGTCAATTTCTGGTTGAAGCCGCGATGCTTAGCCTGTCTGGCGGAATAATAGGCCTAACGCTAGCTTCACTAGCGACCTGGGCAATTACCGGCGTGCAACTAGGACCTTATTCCGTTAAAGCTCCCATGTCAGCCGACATTGTCATTATCGCCCTTTCGGTAGCAATATTTGTCGGCTTGGCCTCCGGCATTTATCCTGCCTCCAGAGCTGCCAGGCTCGACCCTATCGAATCACTGCGCCACGAATAAGCGTCTATTTACCCTGGACTAAAGCAAGAAACTCAGCACGTGTCGCCGCCCGACTGCGAAACAGCCCCCTGGTCGCCGAGGTAACAACATTGCTCCCCGGCTTCTTGATGCCGCGCATAGTCATGCACAAATGCTCCGCCTGAATAACCACCGCTACCCCATCTGGTTGAATAGCTTCGACAATCGCATCTGCAATCTGTGTTGTCATCCTTTCCTGTAGCTGGGGACGCTTGGCAAATATCTCCACCACCCGTGCTAGCTTGCTCACCCCAACAACCCGCCCCTCATGATTAGGAATATAGCCAATGTGAGCCACACCATAGAACGGCAGGAGATGATGTTCACACATAGAGTAGAAAGGTATATCCCTGAGTATCACCATCTCGCGATGACCTACCTCAAAACCTACAGTCAATTCCGCCTTAGCATCCATATCCAAACCTGAAAAAAGCTCAGTATACATTTCAGCAATGCGTTGCGGTGTGCCTTGTAGACCCTCTCTCTGAGGGTCATCACCAATAGCCTCGATAATAGAATATACGGCTGTTTTAATTTTAGTTATGTCAACCACTGCTGTCTCCTCTTTTCATTACTATCTGCTAACGCTTGCCATAAATCTCGCGGTCTAGCAATCGAACAGACTCACTGCTCGTAGTTGCATAAAGCTCTGCCCCGAGATAAAGAGCCGGGTTCAGTTTGTCCAAATCCAGCGTTCCCTTGGAAGTGAAAGCATCGTCGGCAAAATGCACAGCTACGATTTCACCCACTATCCAAACGTGGTCACCATAAGTCCTATCATCCACAAGCTTGCACTCATAAGCAGCATAGGCGTCTTTCAGTATTGGTATGCTTGTCTTCAAAGATTTCACTTCAGCGAGGCTGAATTTATAAAACTTATCTATCTCCTTGCCACTGCTGCCACCAACTGATGCCACAAGCTCTGCGGCTTCATGAGGGACAAAGTTGATGCCGAACTCCTTGCTTTCCCGAATAAGCTGGCAGGTAAACCTTTTGGGCGCTATAGCTACTCCATAGAGAGGAGGTTTAAAAGAAATAGCACTATGCCAGGCCGCTGCCATAGCGTTCTTTTTACCCCCAGCGCAAGTTGTAACTATAGCCGCAACCTTCGGGTAGTGCTGATAGAACTCACCAATGCTTTCTGTCGTTACTTTAGGCATTATCAGTTTTCACTGGACTTTCAAGCTCTGAAGATTATGCAAGTCAAACCCAACCCAAGATTTGCTCTACTATTTTTACATCAGCAGGTAATTCTGGCAGAGGTTCAGCGAACTTCGCCGGAAGGTTAGGGTCTTTTAGTCCAGTACCAGTAATGATGCAGACAACCTTTTTGTCTGACAGCTTCAATCCTTGATTAGCCATCTTAATGAGCCCAGCCACAGAAGCTGCTGAGGCTGGTTCGCCAAAGACTCCTTCCTCCCTCGCCAGAAGCTTATAGGCAGCCAAAATCTCATCATCACTGACACAGTTAATGACCCCACCTGATTGGTCCCGTGCAGCTACTGCCCCTTGCCAGCTAGCTGGATTACCGATACGAATCGCTGTAGCTATGGTCTTGGGCTTTTTGATAGCTTTGCCCTTAACTATAGGCGCTGCTCCTTCGGCTTGAAAACCCATCATTTTTGGAGTCCGGCTTGACTTGCCAGCCTGCTTATACTCCACAAATCCCTTCCAATAGGCGGTGATATTACCGGCATTGCCCACAGGGATAAAAAAGTAATCAGGAGCATCACCCAAATCGTCAACAATCTCAAAAGCTGCTGTCTTCTGACCTTCAATGCGGTTCGGATTTAGCGAATTCACTAATGTGACCGGATGCCTCTCGACTAGACTACGAACTATTTGGAGAGCTTCATCAAAGTTGCCCTGTATTGCAATAATTTTGGCACCGTAAGCAATAGCCTGCGCCAATTTACCTAGAGCGATCTTCCCTTTCGGCACAATAACAACAACATTAAGACCAAAACGAGCTCCATAGGCAGCGGCTGATGCGCTGGTATTGCCTGTAGAAGCACATATTATATTTCGACTGCCGCTTTCTACAGCCTTAGCTATGGCTACAACCATGCCCCGGTCTTTGAAAGAGCCAGTAGGATTACAGCCTTCAAGTTTAAAATAAAGTTCTCCACAGCCAAGCTCTTTCTCCAAAGCAGCAGACCTGACCAGAGGAGTATCGCCTTCCCCCAGTGTTATCACAGGAGTAGCCGGGGTAACAGGTAGAAAATTACGGTATCTTATTAAGACGCCACGCCCCATTATTCTCCTTATGCTTCAACTCTAACGAAATTGCTAATCTCCCTTACCACAGACAAACGCTCGGTTTCTTTAAGGGCTTGCTGAACTGCCTGTTCCTTAGCAGGATGAGTCATTATTACAATCTCAGCCGTCTGAGCAGATGGGTCAGTTTCTTTCTGAATTACCGACGAAATACTAATGGCGTGGTCGCCCAATATCTTTGAGATTTGTGCTAAAACTCCTGCTTGGTCGGCAACGCTCATCCTTACATAGTATCGCGTCTCTATCTCATCCATTGGCTTAACAGTCCGCCCAGGGGCAAAGAATAACCTGGGTGGGCTAGTTATCCCACGATTGATATTCTGAGCTATTTTAATAATATCGGAAATGACTGCGCTTGAAGTTGCCCTGGGGCCAGCTCCCTCACCGTAGAAAATAACCTTGCCCACTAAATCTCCTTCCACGTGGATGGCATTATAAACGCCGTCTACTTTAGCCAGCAAAGAATCCTCAGGAATGAATACAGGGTGAACACGGGCTTCGACAGAATCTTCAACTCGCTTGGCGATAGCCAAAAGCTTTATAGCATAATCCAATTCACTAGCATAACGGAAGTCGCGAGCTTGTAGTCTCGAAATCCCCTCATGGTACACATTATCGGGCTTAATCTCAGTGCCAAAAGCGATGGTCGCCAGAATAGCCAGCTTATAGGCAGCATCAACACCTTCTATATCCTTGGACGGGTCAGCTTCGGCATAGCCTAGCTCCTGTGCCTTTTTCAATGCCACAGAAAAATCCAGCCCTTCCTTGGCCATTCGAGTCAAGATATAGTTGGTGGTACCATTCACAATGGCATAAATTGCTGAGATATCATTAGCCACCAAGTCTTCCTGGAACGGAGCAATTAAAGGTATACCTCCGCCAACGCTTGCCTCATAACGAAGAGATACTTTATGCTCTTGAGCCACAGCCAAAAGCTCGCTCCAATGCTTGGACATAACCTCTTTATTAGCAGTGACAACATGTTTACCACGAGATAGCGCATCTCTTATAAGTTCAAAGGCAGGGTGCTCACCGCCTATAAGTTCAACAATGATATCTACCTCAGGATGGCCAGCCAGCTCCTCAAACTGAGTAGTAAAAATGTCACGCTCAATCCCCAGTAAGCCATGTTTATTCAAGTCTTTCTCCAATATCTTTTTCAACACCAGTCGGCTACCAGCTTCCCTGGCTAGGGTATCCGGCTTGCCCATCAGGACCTTAGCTACGCCACCACCGATTACCCCCAAACCCATCAAGCCTACACCGATGCTTTTCTTAACTACCATGCTATTGCCCCCTATTCTTTAAGACTCGAGCTACCGCCCATGCCTTCTCTTCTTCAGTCAGGTAATTCTCCATCAAGCTATTCTTTTCTAACTCATTAACCCAGTCTTGAAAAAGCTTAAACACTAGAGTTTGTCTCACCTCATCCTCAAGTTGCCGGTCGGTATCTCGCTCCTCAACTTTGATCAACCAATAACCACCTTTAGTTTGAACAGATTCATCAGTCACCGGTTTGCTTATAGCTCCTGGCTCGAGCTGCTCGGCAAATCCTGCGAGAATCCTGTTGCGGAACTCCCCTCCTCGCGTCCAGCCCAAATCACCACCCTGCTCTTTACTCACCAAATGTTGAGAGTATTGACTGACTAGGGTACTAAAATCTTCGCCAGACTCCAACTTAGCCTTTATTTCTGCTGCCTCATCCCAGGTCCCCAATAGTATACCCCAGACATGGAGTCCTTTCGCCTCATCTTTTTCGGTTACTTTCAGAATCCAATAACCCATTCCCTTATCTACTGAATCATCATACGTCGGTTCGCTAATCATTCCAAGTTCAAGGCTAAAAGCAATTTCTTCAAGTTTAGAACTCCCCAGTTCTTCGAGCAAGTCACCAGTAAAACCTTTGGGTAGCCAGCCTAAGTCGCCCTTTTTCTCCTTGGTCAACGCCTCTCTAGAGGCCCTCTCCGCCAGGGAAGTAAAATTATCACTCATTGCAAGTCTGACTCTTGCTTCTTCAGCTATCTCTTTACTTTCTAAGAACATTGCTTGCACTTTTGCTTGTTCACAAGCAGTTGGCACTTTGGGGTCAAAGTAATCCCTAAGTAATTTAGCCGCCAGAAGCCTCGCGGTAACTACATCCCTGTATACCTTGGCATCAGGAATTCCGAGACCAGCGAGCTGATTATTGATTTCATCAGTGCTAACACTAGCCCCCAAATCGGCAGCTCTTTGTCTTATCAGCTCACCCTGAGCGATGAACCCAGCAGCCGTATTCGCCATAAACGAGACCGCGGTAGATTCCTGCCCTTGGCTAATGAGGTCAAGCACCTTTATGTAATAATCCATATCAAAGACGGTATCATTCACCCTTATCACAGTCTGATGCAAAGGTTTAACCTGCTCATTGTAGTACCCATAACCAATCCACCCTATAATGAAAGCAAAAAAGAAAGCACCTATGCCGATTATGATGTGCTGTATCCGTTGCTGACGTTGCCATTTGGACATCTGGCGCTTAGTAAATGTCCGTTTCAATTCAGTTTTCTTCTGCTTCTTGACCAAAGCCTAAAACCTCTCCTTTATGCTGTATTTTTATGATTATAGTGGTGGCCAAAGCCCAATTGTGGTAATTATCTACTTATGATAACATATTGCTTAACTCAAAGCTACGGGGTGTAGCGCAGCTTGGTAGCGCACCTGAATGGGGTTCAGGTGGTCGCCGGTTCAAATCCGGCCACCCCGACCATAGATAGGAAATTCGGTGGTCAGGCCACCTGACCCAACTAAAAAGCTAAAGGTGGCCAAATACAATCTAGACCACCTGAACTGGTAGAAAAAAGAGGGCGGGTCCGCAAAATGAATAATGGTCGCATCGATCAAATTGGGAGCACCAATAGGTACTTCCCTCGAATCTCTAGTGAAGGGATTTGTGCTGACGAAGCAAACAGAGGGAAAAAGTTTGCGGACTCTAGAGTATTACCGTGACAATCTTAGGCGTTTTTTATGGTATGCTAGAGAGCGGGGCTGGACTGACGACGCTAGACTCCTCACAGAGTGGGAAATCAGGGAATTCTTAGGTTATGTGTCCGCTGAAACGCAACGTTGGGGGCGGGAAGGCAATGGGGCTGAGACTTCCTATCACAAGGTTTCTCATTCAACTCTCCGTCACTATTTTGTTGTTCTATCTTGTTTTTTCAATTGGGTAGTTCGAGAAGGTTTTCTCGAGCAAAATCCTATGGGTGGGATTAAGGTGGCTAAGCCGAAGCCAAAGGTTATTACCCCCTATGACACTGAAGAAATCAGGAGGATGCTGGCAGTTTGCGACTACGACTACAACCACAATGCCAAATTCCTCGGGAGTCGGAACCAAGCCATGATTTTAGTCTTGCTTGATACAGGTGTCAGACTTTCTGAACTACTGGGAATAAGGCTTGGTGATATAAACAATACCAAAGGGCACATCAAAGTCTTAGGGAAAGGTGGTAAGGAGCGGATAGTGAGGGTAGGAAAAACCACTCAGAAAGCTCTTTGGCGGTACCTAACATATCGTTCTCAAAATGACAGGCAGGAACTTTGGCTAACCGAGGAAGGCATGCCGTTAACCATCACTGGTGTACAATCGTTAATCAAACGGCTGAAGAAGAGGGCGGGGATAGAGAGTGACGGAAGCGTTCATCGGTTCAGGCATACCTTCGCCGTGAACTTTCTCAGGGTAGATAGGAATGTTTTTAACTTGCAATATTTACTAGGGCATTCTGGTTTAGATATGGTACGTCGTTACACTGCAGCCTTAGGCATGGAAGATGCCCTTGAAGCCCACACTAAGGCTAGCCCAGCGGATGCCCTTGGACTAAAGTAGCGAGATTACGATGGGCGATTTTATTCCTGATTGTCGCGGGTGCGAGGA
>Ga0194126_10000983_pt1 | contig 48227 bp, 38 predicted proteins | sample TA2KigC150mmetaG_FD_148641 | JGI IMG/M metagenome (GOLD analysis project Ga0194126, IMG submission 148641) | Freshwater microbial communities from Lake Tanganyika, Tanzania - TA2015035 Kigoma Deep Cast 150m | ecosystem: Environmental > Aquatic > Freshwater > Lake | place: Tanzania: Lake... | reverse complement strand
TCGTATTTGTCCTTCGAGAAATGCACCGAGAACCCGATGCGCGGCTTGTACAGGAAGATGTCGCGGAAGACGACGTTCCGCACGCCGGCCGTATAGGTCACGTCGGTCTGGCCCGCGCCCCAGGTGATGCCGTCGTGTACCTGGCTGCCGTGCGCGTGCATAGGCTGGGTCGTCGAGGTGTAGATCGTCCCGTCGGGGTCGGCCTGGACGCGGTAGAGCCGGCCGGCCGAGACGACCGTGTCCGACTTCTGCACTGCCATCCCCGGCCGCCAGTCAATCCAGCCGCCGGCCACGATCCGGCAGAAGAAGCCGGTCGTCTTCTCGGCGTTCAAGTCCCAGCACTTCTCTACCACGCCATCTTCGATCCAGCCCATCTCGGGATTGCCCACATCGTAGTCCTGCCCGTTGAGCGCGACCGCATCATCGAAGGTCTGGAACACCCCGTTGCGGATCGTGAAACGCTTGCCGCGGCCCAAATGCACCCCATCCTTGTCGCCCTTGATGATCACATCGTTGATGAGAACGTCCTCGAAGGTGCAGACATGGATGGCATACTGCGCCCGGCCCAGATCCATGCAGCGGAACCGCTCGATACGCAGGTCTTTCACATAGAAGAACGCGAGCTGGCCGTGCAGCCCGTAGGCCAGGAACTTGCGCACGTCTATCCCATTCACGATGATGTGCAGACCATCCACGGTGATGTTTTCGTCGAACGTCCTGGTCAACGCGCCCTTGTTGAGCAGCACATGCGTGAACGGCCCCTGCTCGTCCACTTTCTTGAGGAACACGTCGTTGCCGAAGATCAGCGAGGTGTGGCTGCCGAGGAAAACGGTGTCGGCGATCTTGTAGACGCCCGGCTGGCTCACGATGATCGTGCCGCATCCATCTACGGCGCGCTGGAGCGCCTGTGCATTCTCCGTCCCGCTCGCTTCGGGCGAGAACCCGAAGTCGGCGGCATTCACGAAGCCACGTTGCTGAGTCGCTTTCACTGACATAGGATCTCCCGATTCTATTTGCTGAGTGTCGTGCCCACCTGCCGCAGAATCTCTTGGCTGGGCGCAGGAATCCGGCCCAGGTAGTCAGGCCCCACGTTGAGCAGGTAGTTGATGCTGCGTGCGTTCAGGTGTTCCTTCAACTGGATGACCTTTTCGGCGCTCTTCCAGTTCTGATCGAAGCTCTTGTAGCCCCAGGTGTCGTTCAACGTCGCCGGTGTCTCGAACAGGCCGTCCTTCATGAACTCCTCCGGGATCTGGTTATCGCCCCACGAACGATAATCCCCCAGGCCGTTGCCGATCCGGGAGTTGATCAGGCAGTTTGGCTGATGCTTCTTCACCAGATGATACAGTTCGGTGCTCTGTTCCGGGGAGATGGTGAGCGGGGTGTCGAACCAGATCAGGCAGAGATCGCCGTAGTTGCGCAGGATCTCCTCGACCTGCGGCACGATCTTGCGCTCGAAGCATTCGGTGTAGTTCTTGCTGGCGTTGTCGGGATAGTCCCAGTCGTTGGTCCAGCTCATCACGCCGACGTTCGTGTGGCCGTGCTTGTACCCGCCGCCGTTCGGCTCGTGCCAATCCAGGTCTTGCGAATAATACAGCCCCAGCTTCAGCCCATGTTTCTGACAGGCTTCGGCCAGCTCGCCGATCACGTCGCGGCGGAACGGCGACGCGTCGTAGATGTTGTACGGATCCACCGCGGAGCGAAACATCGCGAAGCCATCGTGGTGCTTGCTGGTGACGACGAGATAGTGCATCCCGGCATCCAGCGCCAGCCGCACCCACTCCTCGGCGTCGAAAAGGATCGGGTTGAAGATCCCCGCCAGCCGGCCGTACTCCTGATTCGGAATCCTGAAGTACGATTGCGCCCACTCGCCGATGAACGGCATCCGCTGCCCCCGCCACTCGCCGGCGGGGAGCGAGTAAAGCCCCCAGTGGACCATCATTCCGAATTTCGCCTGTCGGAACCATTCTTTGTTGCTCATGCTTGACTCTCCGCCGCCAGCGCCAGCGTCTCATCAATCAGCGCCGCCAGCGCGGCGTATTGACCGGCGAACGCGCCGGCAGAACCGGGATACAGGAGGTTGCACACCCGAGCCGAGAAGTCGGCCGGGACGGTGGTGAACTTCTCGACGAAGCCCAGGTTCGCGCCATCGCCCGCGTAGTAGGTCTCGTTCAGGGCGAAGAGGATCTGGATGATCTCATGCACGAGCTTGGAGGTCATGCCCGCCAAGAAGACCACGTCGCCGCGCGCGACCTTGTTGGCGTAGTGATAGTCGGTGCGCCAGTAGCGCAGCGACGCCGTGTACTTGCTCAGGATGGCCTGCTTCAGCGCCGGCGGGTAGATGCGCAGCCGATCCTTCCACGCGGCGATGATGCCATACGGATCTTCGATCACGAACTGGTTGTTGACATCGGTCAGGATGTGGTAGCCCCAGATGGTCCACACCAGGTTCACCGGTTTGATCTCGCCGCCCAGCCAGCCGTCGAGCGCCGCGTCAATCTCGCCCACGGTGCGCGGCCAGACGCCGTCAATCTCGATGCCGCGGGCACGCCAACGCTCGATCGCCGCGCGGCAATCGGCCCATCGCTCCGGCTGCTGCTGCGCCCGTGGTAACGGCTGGTCGGTGAAGAGGCGGAAGTCCACATCGGAGCGGCTGTCCCAGGTGCCTTTGCCGAGCGACCCGCCGACCGAGATCGCGTAACGCTGCTCACCGGCGATCCGCCGGCAGATGGGGATAAATTCCTCGAAGACGGATTGAATGACCGGGGGGAAAGGCATAGCTAACACACCTCCGCAGTGACTCGGTTCTGGCTCAAGTGGTGACAGGCGAAAACGCCAAGCTCACGCCTCACAAACACCACGAGCGAGCTACCTTCTTGTCCAGCCCAGTTTCTCGAGATATCGCTCAAAGGTGAACTCAGGCCGATAGCCGAGCTTTCTTTCGGCCTTCCGAATCGTGCGAAGCCGGTTGGTGCCCTCCCAGACGGAGTTATTGGCCGCCATCAATGCTTTCGCGCCAGGATAGTAGCGCTCAATCAACTCCATTGGACGCTCCATCAAGTCAGGCAGATCCTCGGGCTGAAACGGATTGCCTGCCATGACGTTGAAGGCTTCGAAGCCGTCTTCGGGTTCATAGTCCAAGCAGCGAAACTCCATCTGCGCCACATCTTCCCGTCGAAGCCGGTTACCCAGAAAGTCTGGCCCAGGCTCTGGCAGCCCAGTAAAGTTTCCGGGACGCAGCACGATCGAACGGATGCCATGCCGAGCTGCGTAGTAGCGCGCGATATCTTCCGAAATGACCTTGCAGAGGTCATAGTAGTTCTTGGCCGGGCGCGAGGCCGGATACTCCTCGTCAATGACGCCGGGGCCGTGAGCATATGAGTAGTATTCCTGGCTGCTGAGAAAAATAATCTTGGCAACATCGGCATAAAGGGCCGACCGGTACAAGTGGTGCGTACTTTCCGCGCTCATCTCCCACCAGCCGTAGTAGGCGTCTGGTACCTGTGGGGTGCGAGGATGCGCGTGATCGGCCGTTCCCGCGGCATGTACGACCAAATCTGCACCTCGGGCGTACTTCACAAGGGCGTGATCATCCAACACCGATGTGCGCACGCACTCGCAATCATACGGCATGGCTACGACATCCAGGGCGATGACCGTATGCCCGGCGTTGAGCAACATCGGGACGAGTACCTGGTTGGAATTGCCGGCAGCGCCGGTGACGAGTATTTTCATGCGGACGACACTCCTTGTGAATAGGGTTAGAGGTCTCTCACGAGAGTGGCTTGGTCGAATGACAGCCTTTCAGCTCCTGAGCGCCTTGCCGGCATCCCACGCCTTCGCGACGCGTGCGCCGAGCTTGTGATAGAAGCCGTCGGGGGTGAAGATGAGCGGGTCGAGCGCGGTCGCGTTGATCTTCTTCGGGCCGGCCAGCGCGGCTTCATCCACGTGCGTCTCTACGATCTCCGCCAGATAGAACATCCCCGTGCCGGTGTCCACCTTTTTCACGATGCGGCACTCCAGGTTGAGCGGGCATTCGGCGATCAACGGCGCGCTGATCTTGCTGGCGGGCGTCATCGTCCAGCCGCAGGTGGCGGGCTTGTGCGGGTCGGTCGTGCCGCTGACCATGCCGCAGTAGTCCACCCCCACGACCTGGCTGCTGTCCGGCACATTCACGGTGAAGCAGCCCTCACGGTCAATGAAGGGCGTCGAGTAGTGGCTCTGGCCGATCTCCAGCGCCATCAGCGGCGGGTTGCCGCCGACGATGCCGCACCAGGCGACGGTTAGGATGTTGGCGCTCGTCTCGCCGGTCTTCACCGCCACGAGCACGGCGGGCATGGGGAACAGGTTGGTGGTTGGGCCGAGTTGTTTCTTTGCCATGAGATTCCCTCCTTGGTAACGGAGCCAGATTACGATCCAGTATAACCGCAAGCCGGGCGATTGTGAAGCAGGCCGGGGCCAGGATTTGGCCGAAAAGCGGTCAACACACCGTGCCGCCGATGCCGGGAGTCTGGCCCGTCCGCCGAACCTTAAAGTTTTGCACGCGGCGCAAATTCGCACCGTATTGCCTCATGATAAAACCTTACCGTAGCGCGCACTTGACAACCGCACAAAATAGGCGTATACTGAGAGCGCTCCCAGGGATGGTGGGGGTTTTGCACGGGCAAGCACCAATTGGGACAATTTTGGGAATGCGTTCACAGACGAGGCCCCGGTCATGGCGCTGACGTTGGAAGAAATCGCAGAGGAAGCGGGCGTGTCACGCTCAACCGTATCACGTGTGCTCAACAACGGGCCGCACGTGAGTGCGCGGGCGCGCGAGCGCGTGCTGGCTGTGACGCAACGCCTGAACTTCCACCCCAACGCCGCGGCCCGCAACCTGGCGGCGGGGCGCACGCGTAGCATTGGGTTGGTGATTCCGGTCGCCGTATCATCTCTCTTCACCGACCCTTACTTTCCCCTGCTGATTCAAGGGATCACCTCGGCCTGCAATACCCACGATTATTCCGTCATGTTGTGGCTGGCTGACATCGAACAGGAACGCCAGATCATCAACAAGATCACTCGCAGCGGCATGGTGGATGGCGTCATCGTGGCTTCGGCGCTCATGGATGATCCGGTGGTGCAGGCGTTGCTCGAAGATCACATCCCGTTTGTGCAGGTTGGTCGCCATCCCACGGACGAGCGCGTCAGCTATGTGGATGTAGACAACTACAATTGCGCCAAAGAGCTGGTCGGCTATCTGCTCCGGCTGGGGTATCGGCGCATCGCCACGATCGCCGGGCCGGCCAACATGATCGCCGGGCACGACCGCCGGCTGGGGTATCAGGACGCGCTGCGTGCCCGCGGGCTGGTCCCCGACCCCGCGCTGATCGTCGAAGGCGACTTCCTGGAAGACGGCGGCTACGTCGCCATGCAGCAATTGCTGGCGCGCGCCCGACAGCCCGGATCGGGTGGCCTGCCGGGCGCCGTGTTCGTGGCGAGCGATGCGATGGCGTTGGGCGCGCTGCGGGCGCTGCGCGAAGCCGGCCTGCGGGTGCCCGCCGACCTGGGGCTTGCCGGCTACGACGACATGCCCTTTGCCGCCCGCACCGACCCACCGTTGACCACGGTGCGCCAACCGATCCAGCGTGCCGGTGTCGTGGCCGCCGAGACGTTGTTCGATCTGATCGAGAACCCCCATACGCCGCCGCGGCGAATCATCCTGCCGACCGAGTTGGTCGTGCGGGCGTCAACCGATTTCGGGGGTTGAGAACCGGGACAATCAGAAGGGAGGTGGTGAGCGCAGATCATCTCGGGTTTGTAAGTGCCTTTCAGTAAAACCCCATTCACACAAGGAGGTAGCATGAAATCCCGTCTGTTCGTTGTGTTGAGCCTGGTGATCATCGCCAGCATGCTTCTGACTTCCTGCGCCACACCGACGCCGCAGGTGGTCGAGAAGATCGTCGAGAAGCCGGTCGAGAAGATTGTCGAAAAGCCGGTCGAGAAGGTCGTCGAAAAGGTCGTCGAGAAACCGGTCGAGAAGCAGGTCGTCGTGACTGCGACGCCGCCGCCGGCCAAGCCTGTGGACGCCAACACGCTGCCCCGCAAGGAAACCCTCTACTTCAATGGTCAGCAGTGGGGGCCGGTGGTTGGTTGGAATCCGTACTCCAACAACAACAATAATGCCCTGGCGATCTCGCAGCAGGACAGCGCCCGCGTCGTCATGTTCGAGACGCCCTACCTCTACAACATGCTCGATGGCAAGGTGTACCCGCTGCTGGCTGACGGCCCGTTCGCGTGGGACGCCGGCATGACGGCGATCACCTTCAAGCTCAAGGCTGCCGCCAAGTGGAGCGATGGCACGCCGGTCACCGCTGAGGACGTCGCCTATACGTGGGCGACCGCGGTCAAGTACAAGACCCCGCTCGCCGAAGCCAACAAGGACTTCGTTGACACCATTACCGCCAAGGACCCGCAGACGGCCGTGGTCAAGGCCAAGCTGGGCGCGGATGGCAAGGCGGTCAATCCGTTGCTGGTGCAGGCGTACCTGAGCACAAACTACGTCATCCAGAAGGCGTGGACCCAGAAACTGGAAGCGCGCGCCGGCGATGCCACCAAGCTGATGGCCGATAAGGCGGAGGACGTGGTCTACTCCGGGCCTTACAGCAAGTTCTTCGCCGACGATACGAAGGTCGTCTATGTCCGCAATGACAAGTACTGGGGCCAGGATGCCAGCATGTGGGGCAAACTGCCGGCGCCGAAGTACCTGGCGCACACGATCTTCAAGGATAACGCCGCCGGTTCTGTGGCGTTGGCCCAGGGCGAAGTGGATGTGAGCCAGCAGTTCAACTCCAACGTTCAGGTTCTGTGGGAGAGCTACGGGCTGCCCGTCTCCACCTACCTGCCCAAGCCGCCCTATGGCATCGGCGCCAGCCTGCCGACCGCCTTCTTCAACTTGAAGTCCCCCGGGTTGGATCAAGTTGCGGTTCGCAAGGCGATCGCCATCGCGGTGGATTACCCCACCATCATCGCCAACGCGATGACCAACCAGTCGGCGACCTTCGATCAGGTCCCGCGCTCGCTGATGAACCCGACCGCCGGTGAACAGGCCATGTACGATAAGGCCGCCGTCAAGGATCTGCAGTGGGCCGGCAACGACATCGAAGGCGCCAAGAAACTGCTCGACGCGGCCGGGATCAAGGACACCAACGGCGACGGCTGGCGCGAATACAACGGCAAGAAGCTGAGCTACGTCGCCACCTGCCCCAACGGCTGGTCCGACTGGCAGGCGGCGATCGAAGTGGTTGCGGCCGCCGGCAAGAAGATCGGGATTGACATCACGACCAACTACCCGGAATGGTCCGTGTACCAGACCGTCGTCACCAAGTCGGATTCGCCGCTGCCCGAAAAGTACGACATCTTCATGATGTGGAGCGACGGCGCCGGCCCGACGCAGCCGTGGGGCCGCGTCCGCAAGCTGCTCAGTTCCGAGTTCGTCGGCATGGCGAGCAACTGGAACGGCAACTGGGGCCAATACAAGAACGCGGACGCCGACAAACTGATCAAGGCGATCCCGACTGAAACTGACGCCGCCAAGCTGAAGGCCGCCTACACTGATTTGGTCAAGCTCTACCTGACCGAGGTTCCCTCCTTCACGCTGATGTACCGCCCGCAATCGTTCCACGCAGTGAACGAAAGCGTGTGGACCGGCTTCCCGCACGCTGCCGATGGCACCAAGCCGCCCGTCCCGCCGCTCAACCTGACCGACGGTTGGAGCATCGCGGGCCTCTATAACTTGAAGCTGGTCAAGAAGTAAACCGGCATCCGGGAATCCAGACCTTTAGGGTCTCGCAGACCCTAAAGGTCTTTGTCACAGGAGGTGTTGGGTTGAAAGGCTACCGAAAGTATTTCCTCAACAAACTGGGTTGGTTTGCGATCACCTTCGTCTTCGCCTTCCTGTTGAATTTCATCCTGCCGCGCCTGATGCCCGGCGATCCCGTGGCGGCCATCGTCGCCCGGCAGGCCCAGGGCATGAGCAATTCGACCGGGGTCCAGGCGATTTATCAGCAATACACGGAGTTGTTTGGCACCAACCGACCGATGCTCGAGCAATTTTTCCTCTACGTCAGAAACGTGCTGCAGGGGAATTTCGGTTTTTCGTTCAGCCAATACCCCCGAACGGTCGCTGACGTGCTCGGGTCTTCCATCGGGTGGACATTGGCGCTGCAGTTCCCGGCGATCATCGTCGGCTGGATCATCGGAAACAGCCTCGGCGCGCTCGCGGCGTACCTGAAGGGCGGCTTCGACAAAATCCTCATGCCGATCAGTATCTTTGTCAGCAACTTCCCGGCCTTTGGCATGGCGATCATCCTCATGGTGATTTTCGGAGTGCGCCTGAAATGGTTCCCCACCTCGGGGGGCTATGGGTTCGATTTGATTCCCAGCGCGAGTTGGAACTTCATCTGGTCGGCGATCGTTCACTATCAACTCCCCTTCTGGTCCATCGTGGTGATCGCGATCGGCGGTCAGGCGATCGGTATGCGCTCCATGTCTATCTATGAATTGAATGCGGATTATGTAAAATACAGTCGCTTCATGGGCATCAAAGACCGCAAAATCGTCGGCTATGTGTTTCGGAATGCCATGCTGCCGCAGGTGACCGGTTTGGCGTTATCCATCGGCACCATGGTAGGCGGTGCGCTGGTGGCCGAGATTATCTTCAGCTATCCGGGGCTGGGCACCACACTCTTGAACGCCGTCATGGGCCAGGATTACCCGCTCATCTCAGCGGCGACGTTGATCGTCACGCTCATGGTCTTGAGTGCGAATTTCATCATTGAAATCCTGTATGGCTTCATTGACCCGCGCATCAAGGCGACCCAGGCCGACTAAGGAGAGATGCTGTCATGCAACATACACTCCGCCAGGTTTTTCACTCCGGGAAGTTCGTGGTTGGTTTTGCGATTTTTGCAGCAATTTTGCTGATCGTGATCGTCTATCCGCTGATCATCACAGATTCACCATTGCAGATCATCGGTCAGGGCACATTCTTCCCGCCCGGGATCTATGTGAACGCATACGACAGCATCAACGCCCCCAAGACCTACACGTTGAATCTGGACAACGCCGCGGCGAGGCGCATCGCCAACAAGCTCAGCCCCGATGACCGCGTTGCGATGAAGGAATGGCTCGTGGCCGCCGGGGTTGCCGAGAGTCAGATTGACACCCTGGATACCCAAAAACTGCTGACGCAGTGGAACAGCACTTATCGTCCCGATAAGCAGATCGAGGGGATGACCATTGCGAAGCTGCGGTATTATCAGCGGGTCAACGACTCCATCGCGGGACTGCTGTCAACCGAGCCGGCCATCATTGCGGCCAAGAAACCGGACACGGGCGCCCTGGAGGCGGTCGGCGCCGTCAAGCAGTCCGATTACGTGAATATCAACCAGGTGGCGAACGTGCGGGCCTTACCGCTGGGCACCGACAACTTCGGCCGGGATGTGTTGACGGAATTGGTGCGGGCCACGGGCGTCTCGCTGCAGATCGGCTTTGTGGCCGGGATCATCGCCACCCTGATCGGGTTGACCCTGGGCTTGGCGGCGGGCTACATCGGCGGCCTGGTGGATGACATCGTCATGTTCATCACCAATCTCTTCATCGTCATCCCCAGCTTCGTCTTGTTGATCCTGATTTCCTTCAGCATCGGACAGGATAAACGCGGCGCGTTCACGGTCGCCATGGTGATCGGGTTTACATCCTGGGTCTGGACGGCCAGGGCCGTGCGCTCGCAGGTGATCTCCTTGCGCAACCGCGACCACGTCAATCTGTCCAAACTATCCGGGCACTCGATCCCCCACATCATCCTGACCGATATTCTGCCCTACATCGCCTCCTACGTCGTCATGGCGCTGATTCTGCAGATTTCCTCGGGCATCCTGGCGGAGGCCGGGCTGTCCATCCTGGGCCTGGGACCTCGGACGACCGAAGTGCCCACGCTGGGGCTGATGATGAACTGGGCCATGATCTACCAGGCGCACATCCTTGAGAAGTGGTGGGCGTACTTGCCCGTGCTCGTCACCATCGCGTTGATCACCTTCTCGATGAACCTGATGAACACCGGCCTCGACCAGATATTCAACCCCGCGTTGAGAGACTAGGTGATTGATATGGCAAAAGTTATGCTAGAGGTTCGAGACCTCACCACCAAGTACATCACCCGGTTCGGCGAAGATGTGTACGCAGTGGATCACGTCTCTCTGAAGGTCGAAGAGGGTAAATCGCTGGGGATTGCGGGCGAATCGGGCTGCGGCAAATCCACCCTGGCCCTCAGCCTGATGGGGTACTACTTCCCACCGCTGCACTACACCAGCGGCGAGATCATCATCGGCGGGCGCAATATCACCAGCATGAAACCGGATGATATTCGCAAGTCGGTCTTGGGGACCGAGATCGCCTATATCCCCCAGGCCGCCATGAACGCGCTCAACCCCACCCAGAAGATCATCCACTTCATTGAAGATGTCGTGCAGGCGCATGATCCAACCGAGAACAAGAAATCCATTTATGACCTGGCACGAGCAAGTTTCGAGGTCCTGGGGCTGCCGGCCGAAGTGCTGCAGAAATACCCGGTCGAGCTCTCGGGCGGCATGAAGCAGCGCACGGTGATCGCGGTATCGGTGATCCTGCGCCCAACGGTGCTGATTGCCGATGAGCCGTCCTCGGCGCTCGATGTCACCTCACAGAAGATGGTCATCAAGATGCTGCGGGGGTTGATGGAGACCGGCTTCATCAAATCCATGATCTTCATCACGCACGAGCTGCCCCTGCTGTACAACGTCACCGACGACATTATGGTCATGTACGCCGGGCAGATTGTGGAGCAGGCCCCCGCCAAACAGGCGGTGTTCGATCCGCTCCATCCGTATTCGAAGGGGCTGATGGGCTCGATCATCGTGCCTGAAAGCGGCCTGCGAAATGCCAAATTGACCGCCATCCCCGGCGTGCCGCCCAACCTGAAGAAGCCGCCGGAGGGCTGCCGCTTCGCCGAACGCTGTAAATATGTTCGGCCAGACTGCAAAGCCACTACCGTTGCGCTTTACAACGCGGGTGATCATCGCGCTTACCGCTGTATCTTGTCTGAGAAAACACTGAGGGAGGCCTATCAACATGCACAGTCATAAACCCCTATGCCTGAGCGGATCAGGTCTCACCAAGGTATTTGGGCTTGGCCGAACAAAAACCGTCGCCGTGGATCGTGTGGATTTCGAGTTCCACGAGGGCGAAGTCATCTCGATCGTGGGTGAATCGGGCAGCGGCAAGACCACCCTGGCGAAGATGCTGTTGGGATTGATCAACCCCACCGAGGGTGAGATCTACTTCCAGGGGCAAAAGCGCGATATCAGTACGCAAAAGAAGAAGCAGGAATACTGGAAGAACACCCAGGCCATCTTTCAGGATCCGTTCTCTTCCTACAACATCTTCAGCAAGATTGACACCGTGCTCCTGGATTGTATCCACATGCGCGGCGGTCGCAAGCTGCCGAAAGAGCAGAAGATCGCGTTGATGACGGAGGCGTGCGGCTTCGTCAACCTGAAGTTCGCCGAACTCACCAACAAGTATCCCTTCGAGCTTTCGGGCGGCCAGATGCAACGCTTGATGATCGCCCGCATCTTCCTGCTCAAGCCCAAGATCCTGCTGGCCGATGAGCCGACCTCGATGATTGACGCCTGTTCGCGCGCCACCATCCTGGACTATCTGATGAAGCTGCGCGACGAGACCGGGATGACGCTGATCTTCATCACCCACGACATCGGCCTGGCGTACTATGTGTCGGACAGCGTGTACATCATGGAGCGCGGCAAGTTCGTGGAGCGCGGCTCGGCCGACGACGTGATCCTGCGCCCGAAACAGCCTTACACCCGGCGCCTGATCAACGACGTGCCGAAGATTTACGAGGAGTGGGATCTCTCGACGGTGTAACTCGTCACACGATCGGGAAAAGCAATCGAAGGGGGGTGTTTTGGCCACCGGAGGCGGCCAAAACACCCCCCTTTGCAGTTACTTCTTGGTCACGTTCGCCATCGCGGTCTTCACCGGGGTCGGGTCGAACGCAAAGCCGAGCGCAACCGACGCGGCCGAACTGGCATCGAACGCCTGAACGTCACCTTCCGCGCCCACTTGCCGGCCCTGGCGCGCTGTACCCGCAATCTGGCTCAGGGCTGTCGTGTAGGGCTACCCGATGCGCAAATCACCCCTGAATAGGATTGGTTGCCGGCATACTTTGTACCACAACTGGCCTACTCCACGCTAGTTTGGGGCGCTATCCCGGTCGCTCGCAAACGGCCATTTACAGAGTGTGACCCCATAGTCAACAATATACGATGCTCCGCGTAAAGCGGCCGAGCGGAATTTGACAGAAATTTCACGACGTGATATTATATTCAATATCTGAAAATTATTTCATTCATCACGTAGCGCTTTCCTGACGTAAAGGTGCTAACATGGGCATCTTGTCGAACCAACCGTATTCCACAACCGGCGGCGGGGCTACCCAGATCCCCGCCGCCGACCATGCAGCATTGCGGCTACTCCATCGCGTCCTCACTATGTACTACCAGGAGGGCCTGAATCAAGCCGACATCGCCGAGGCGTTTGGGCTGTCCACAGCGAAGGTGAATCGCCTGCTCAAGCAGGCGCGAGAGCAAGGTATGGTAGAGATCCGCATCCGCACCCCCATGCAGTCGCTCTTCGATCTGGAAGCTCGGCTGCAGAGCGTGTGCGGTGTGCCGGAGGCCGTGGTCGTGCCCCAGATGTCCGATGATCCGCAACTCGTGCTCGATGCCGTGGGCCGCACCGCTGCGCAATACCTGACCCAACGGCTGCGGGATGGCGATACGATCTGCATCAGCGGCGGCAAGGCGTTGTCGGCGGTCGTGCGCAACATCGAGTCGTCGCGCAAGCTCGATGTTCAGGTCGTGCCAGCCACCGGCGGCGCTCAAGGCCGGCACCAGATTGATGCCAACTACTTGGCCTCGGAGTTGGCGCAGCGGCTGGGCGGCACAGTGCATGAGCTGCACGCGCCGGTGATCGTGGATACGATAGAGGAACGCGATGCCTTGGTGAACATTCGGCAGATCAGCGCGGTACTGGACGTGGCCCGGCGGGCGCAGATCGCTGTGCTTGGCATCGGCTCGGTGGCGCCAGGCAGCTCGACCTATTTTGAGTTGCCGTCGCTGCGCGAGGATGACCGCCGCCGGCTTGTGGAAGAGTTCTGCGGTACAGGCGAGTTGCTGGCCCAGATCGTGAACCAATCCGGGCGCCCCTGCGCACCCGACTACAACACTCGCGTCGTCGGCATCAGCCTGGACGACCTGCGCGGCATCCCATTGACGATCGGGGTAGCCGCCACCACGACCAAGATCGCGCCGATCATCAGCACGCTGCGCGGGGGCTACCTGAAGACGCTCATCACCGATGAGGTCACAGCGCGGGGCGTGCTGGAGCAGTGGGAGAATGACCTTTGCTGATGGCTCGCTCGGAGGCGCCAAAATGGAAGCATCTGCGGCAATGACAACTCCTCGGGGGCTGGCGCGAAGACCACGCGGCGCGGTCGCACGCTGGCTTCATCGTGCGTGGAAGTATCGTGAGCTCTATCTGCTCTTCTTGCCCGCCGCGATCTTCCTCATCATCTTCGCCTACGTGCCATACACGGGATTGGTCATGGCTTTCCAGAACTTCTCCCCGCGGCGCGGCATTTTCGGCAGCCCGTGGGTGGGGCTGGAGCATTTCCAGTACTTATTTGGCCGGGCTGGGTTCTTCCAGATCCTCCTCAATACCGTGCTGATCAGTTTCTACAAGCTGATCTTTGGTCTCCCACTGCCGATCATCTTCGCGCTGCTCTTGAACGAGATCCGCATGATCTGGTTCCGCAGGGTATCGCAGACGCTGGCCTCGTTTCCGCACTTCCTCTCGTGGGTGGTCTACGGCGGTCTGATGGTCATCTTCCTGGCGCCGGGCGGGGCGCTGCCGAACACCCTGGCGACCCTGAGCCTGGAGGATCCGAAACTGCTCTCCACACCCGCCACCTTCCGCGGCGTGCTGGTGGTGACGGAGATCCTCAAGGGCTTCGGGTGGAGCGCCATCATCTATCTGGCGGCGATCACGGCCATTGACCCGACCCTCTACGAGGCCGCGATGGTGGACGGCGCCAACCGGTGGCGGCAGATGTGGCACATCACCTTACCCGCCATCCGCGGCGTGATCGTGATTCTGTTCATCCTCCAGCTTGGCCGCATCCTGGACGCCGGGTTCGAGCAGGTGTTCGTGATGTACAACCCGAGCGTCTACTCGGTGGCTGAGATCATTGACACCTACGTCTATCGCGTCGGCCTGGTAAGCGGCCGCTTCAGCCTGGGTACCGCGGTGGGCGTCTTCAAAGGGGTCATCGGCCTGCTCCTGATCCTGGCGGCCAACCAGGTGCTCAAGCGCCTGCGCATGCCGACCATCTGGTGATCCTTGGGGAGGTTTTGAGCCATGCGTCTGTTCCAGCGATCAACCCACCCCGCCCTGCGCGGACACAACCCGATAGCCGATGCGCTGATCTACCTGGTGTTGACTCTGCTCACCATCGTCAGTGTGGCGCCGATCATCCATGTGTTCAGCGTGTCCTTGAGCAACCCCAACGAGGCCGCGCAGATGGGCTTGATGCTGTGGCCCAAAGGCTTCACGCCCGATTCCTATCTGTTTGTCTTCAAAGGGCCGGCGGTGCTGCGGGCGTATGGCGTGACGGCGTTCATCACCGTCGTCGGCACGGCGCTCAACCTGCTGCTGACCACCACGTCGGCGTATGTCCTTTCGCGGTCGGATCTCCCTGGCCGCGGCGCGCTGACGGTCTTCGTGGTGATCACGATGCTGTTCAGCGCCGGCATCATCCCCGGCTACATGCTGATCCGCAACCTGGGGCTGCTGGACTCGGTGTGGGCGATGATCCTGCCGGGCGCGGTGAGCGCCTTCAACGTGATCCTGATGCGCAACTTCTTCCAGGAGTTGCCCGATTCCATCATCGAGTCGGCGCGCATTGATGGCGCCAGCGAGATGCGCATCCTGGCACAGGTGGTGTTGCCGCTGTCTGGCCCGGCGATCGCCACGGTGGGCCTGTTCTATGCGGTGGCGCATTGGAATGAGCTCTTCCGCGGCATCTTCTACATCACCGATCCCACGAAATGGCCGTTGCAGGTGTTGTTACGGCAAGTCGTCGTGATGGCCGACCTGACCGAACTGGGGATGTCGAATCGAGATATGTACGGCCAGTTGTCGGTCAACCAGCTCACGATTCGCGCAGCGACGGTGATGGCGGCGGCGATCCCGATTGCCGCCCTCTATCCCTTCCTCCAGCGCTTCTTTGTCAAGGGTATCGTGCTGGGCGCGGAGAAGGGTTGATATCAGGAGGTGGATGATTCGGCAGAATCGTTTCGACAATAAGTGTAACTCATACTCACTCCAGGAGGAAAGGTCCATGAAACGCTGGTTCTCGGTTCTTTGCCTGGTGACCATCTTATCTATGTTGGTCACTGCGTGTGCGGCGCCGACTCCGCAGGTCATCAAAGAGACCGTGCAGGTGGAGAAGGTCGTCGAGAAGCCGGTCGAGAAGATTGTCGAAAAGCAGGTCGTGCAGACCCAAGTGGTCGAGAAGCAGGTTGAGAAGCAGGTGGTCGTCACGGCCACGCCCAAGCCGCTGCCCAAGGATGCCAAGCTCTCCCTCTCCGTCTTCAGGGGCATGGATAGCTGGGATCCGAAGAATGCTTACGCGCCGTTGATCGAGAAGGCGGTCGGGTTCCCTATCTTCTGGAGCGGCGTGCCCGGCGCCGACTACGTCGAGAAACGCAATGTGATCATGGCGAGCGGCAACTACCCCAACGCCATCCAGTTGGGCGTCTGTGAGCCAGCCTTCCAGCAGTACTACAACGATGGGCTGTTGCTGCCACTGGATGACTACCTCAAGAAATATCCCGTCGTCGCCAACACCTATCCGCAAGAGGTCTGGAATGCGCTGCGCCAGAAGGATGGCAAGATCTACACCATCCCGCGCCTCGGCGGCGTCTACTACCCGCAGACGATCAACTACCGCCGCGACTGGTTGGATGCACTGGGGATGCAGGAGCCGAAGACACTGGACGAGTTCCGCGCCTTCTTGCAGGCGGTCAAGGACAAGGACCCCGGCAAGATCGGCAAAGAGAAGCTGATCGCCTTCGTGCCCAACCGTCTGTCTGGCGGCGGCGGGCTGGCCCTCACCTGGGTCGAACCGGTCATGGCTGCCTTCGGCACGCCCTACAACGCCTGGATCGTTTCACCGCAGGACCCGAACAAGATCGTCTACGCGCCCACCCTGCCCGAGTTCAAGGACGCCCTGGTCTATCTGCGCGGCCTGATGAAAGATGGCCTGCTGGATCAGACCTACCTGGTCTCCAAGGATCGCGGCCTCTTCAAATACTATGCTGGCACCGCCGGCGCCACGACCGACTGGCCGCAGTTCGTCAACCTCCGGCGCGAGGCGATCCAGAACGCCCAGAAGGAAGCCAAGCCGGTGCTGAACTACATCCCCGGTCTGGTGGGGCCGAAGGGCGTCAAGGGCGGCCCGGTGATCACGCCCGATCCGCGCGGCGACTGCAACCCCAGTTTTGCGTTGACCATCTCGGCCAGCCCGGCCCAGGCGGACGCCTTCTTCAAGCTGGTGCAGTGGCAGTGGACCGACGGCTACAAGCTGTTGACGCTGGGCGTCGAGGGCAAGTCGTTCGACGTGGTCAACGGCGTCGCCAAGCGTCGCGGCCGCGATGCGATCTTGAAGGAAGCGCCGGAATACGATCTCTACATGCTGGATCGTCTGCTCCTGATTCCGCACCCGAAGAACATGGTGTTCCGCTCGGATAATCCCTCGTACGCTGACATCCCCGAAAGCGAGATGAAGTACGTCACCCCCATCCTCAACGACACGATCGCCAATTGGGTGACGCTCAACTACGCGGTGAACACCAGCGACAAGGTCATTGCCGACAACATCGTGGACATCCAGACCAAGACCGAAGAGTTCGCCACCAAGGTGATCCTCAACCCGAACCTCGACGTGAACGCCGAGTACGATGCGTACATGAAGGCGCTCAAGCAGACGAAGTTCGATGAAGTGGCTGCCAAGATCAACGAACTGAACAAGGTCAAGGACGTCCAGGCCTCCTGGAAGGCGCTCCAGGCCAACTACAAGGCCGCGATGGAAGCGAAGTAATGCTTCAGCGTGGACTCCCCCTTTCCGGCTCGGAGAGGGGGAGTCCACTGCCCTTCTCATCATGATCCCAGCAACCTCAAGGCAGTACCGAGAGACACTCATGCCAACCAACACTTACGATCTGGTTGTGATCGGCGCGGGCAGCGGCGGGATCGGCGCGGCGCTGGCAGCCGCGCGTGCGGGGCTGCGCGTGTTGCTGGTGGAGAAGAGCGATATGCTCGGCGGCAACGCCACCCGTTGCGGCGTCAACTGCTGGGAGCCGGGTGTGGGCGGCACCGGCATCCCGTTCGACATCTACAACCGCATGAAGCGGATTCCGCTCGCCGTGGGCATCTACTCATCCGGCCGGCATTTCATGTGGCAGCGGCCCGACGAGGCGATCCCCTACCCCGGCGGCGAAAACCTGATTGATCCCGCGCTCGGCTACGCGGATTCGCTGCTGCGTCACCCCCCGCGGCCGATGCCGCGGCCGGAGCTGCTCGAATTCCGCCGGCTTCACAACCACGGCGTCCCGTTCGAGCCGGAGGCGTTGGCGCAGGTGGCGGGCGAGCTGCTGGCCGAGACCGGCCGTTGCATCGTGCTGATGAACACCGCCTGCACCGGCGTTGTGATGCGCGACCGGCGGATCGCTGAGATCAAACTGGCGGACGGCCGCGCGGTGACGGCCAGCTTCTACGTGGACAGCACGGCGAATGTCCTCCTGGCGCAGGCGTGTGGGTGCGAGACGATGCTAGGGCAGGAAGGGCAGGCCGCGTTCGGTGAGCCGCACGCGCCGGAGACCCCGCAAGACCACCTCAACGGTGCGACCCTCATCTATCGCGTCACGCCGGTCGAGTCGCCGGGCGTCGAGCCGCTGCCGCCCGATATCCCGGATGGCTGCTGGTGGGCGCCCAAGTTCCCGGTGGCGGCGATCAACCATTATCCAAACGGCGATCTGAACGTGAACATGCTGCCCACCATGGAGGGACGCGAGGCGCTGACGATGGGCTACGAGGCGGCCTACGCCGAGTGCCTGCGCCGGGTGTATGCCCACTGGCATCACAATCAGGAGAGCTTCCCGGAGTTCCGCGGCTATCGCCTCAACTGGATCGCGCCCGGCCTGGGCGAACGCGAGGGGCCGCGCGTGGTGGGGCGTTACGTGCTGACCGAGCGTGACCTGCTGGCAGGGCTGAGCGACCAGGCGCACGATGACATCATCACGATCGCCGATCACGCGCTGGATACGCACGGCAAGTCCACGGGGCGGGCGGGCACGAGCGAGTTTTATCAGCCCTACGGCGTGCCGTATCGCTGTCTCTTGCCGCGCGACGCCGACAACCTGCTGGTCGCCTGCCGCGGCGCCAGCTTCACGTCGCTGGCAGCATCGAGCTGTCGTCTCTCGCGCACGATGCTGCAACTGGGCCAGGCTGCGGGCAGCGCCGCCTTCCTGGCGCTGGAACTGGGCGTGGATCTGGCCGATGTGCCGCCGGCCCGGCTGCGCGCCTTCCTGCGTGAGCAGCACGTCCAGCTCGACTGGCCCACACCGCCCGACCTGCTCGCCTACCTACGGAATGAGGATCAGGAGAACTGAGGAGTCAATACAGTGAAGCATTACATTGACGGAAAAGTCATCATCATCACCGGCGGCGCCAGCGGTTTCGGCTTCGAGACCGCGCGGGAGTTGCTCGCCATGGGTGCCAAGGTCGTCATCACTGGCCGGGATCAAGATCGCCTGACGCAGGCGGCGCAAGAATTCGGATCGGTGAACCTGTTGACCGTGCAGGCCGACGTGACCCTCACCGAGCATTGGCAGCGCCTTGTCCAGGCGACTCTGGCGCGCTTCGGTCGAATTGATGTGCTCGTCAACAACGCGGGCGCCGGTATTCACATTGCGTCACTTGATGAACAATCGGACGCCGATATCGCTGCCGCACTCGACGTCAACTTGATGGGCGTCATCAAAGGGTGCCGCGAGGTGTTGCGGGCCATGAAGCCGAACGGCCGCGGGCATATCGTCAACATCGCCAGCGTATGCGCCAGCCACGCGTGGCCGGGCTGGTCCGTCTACTCGGCAGCCAAGGCCGGGCTTGTGCTCTTTACGCGCTGTTTGCATCTGGAGATCGTGCAGTGGGGCGGCAAAGCGACTCTCGTCATCCCGGCCGGGGCGAACACCGGCTTCGGTCGCGCCGCCGGCTTCGGCGACGCCCCGAACCCCGCACGGCCCGCCGCCGCCGATTTCGCGCGCACCATCGTGCAGGCGATAGATGTGCCCGATAACTGCGTCATCGAAGAGTTGACAATCTGGGGCACGGAACAGACCAAAGACCTCAACCCTTATTGAGACACCCGATGCATACAAAGGCCCGGAGCTATCGCGAGATTGACTGGCCGCGGCTGCGGTCACGCTACGCGGCGTGGTGGCGCGGCGAGTTGGATACGCCGCTGTTCTACATCGCCACCCAACCGCACGTGGCGCTGGAGCCGCGGCCGCATGAACATGAAGCGGTGAAACATTGGTTCATGGATCCGGAAACGCGCATTTCGCGCGAGGTAGCCCTGAACCGCGGACGCTGGTTCTACGCCGACGGCTTTCCGACGATTGACATCGGTCGCATCAACATCGGTCAGGCTGCGTTCTATGGTTGCCCGGCGCATTTCGCCCACGAGACGATCTGGCTCGATCCGATCCTTGACTCCTGGGCCGGCTGGGAAGAGAAGGTGCGCCTCGACCCCGAAAATGAGCTATGGCGGCTGACCGTGGCCCAGGCGCACTTGGCGGTCGAGATGGCCGCCGGCGAGATGGCGATCACCACTCTCGGCGGCTTCGACGGGCCGCTGGACAACCTGGCGATGATGCGCGGGGTCGAGAACGCCCTGCTCGACGTCCTCGATCACCAGTGGGTCATTTGGCATGCTCACCGCCATTCCTTTTTAGTTTCTCTGTTATCGGAATATGACGACGTATTCGGCGGATGCAAGCACCAGAGCCAGCCAGCGCGTGGCGGCGTTGGCGGGCGCGCTCCCGCCGCGCGGCCCGTTTGCCACCCCACACAAATCCAGCCATTGGCTACGGATCCTGGCTGGCGCCAAGTCCTGGCACGGGGTTGGTAAGTCGGCCAAGATGGCGGCCAGCTCTTCTTTCAGCCAAGGGTGGAGCACGCTGTTCGGACAACTGACGACCCCTTTGGCCCGGAGCTGACCACTGGCTGGATGAAACAAGGTCAGCAGCTTGGCGGTCCCGGCACGGATATACTCATGCGGCTGGCAGCTTGGCTCCCCGACCGGTTGCCAACTGGGGCCCAGGTCGGGGATCGTTTGAAACGGCCCCGCTTGATCGCCGCACCACACCGGCAACCCCAGCTTTTCGCCGTGCCGATAGGCTTTCTCGATCAAGTTTTTTCGCGCTGGCATCCGGGGCAACGACTTCGACCACCCCGGCCTTGCGTTTCCGTTTGACCTTGCCGGTGGCGCACCACGTGCGGGCGCGTTGCCAGGACCAGTTCGCTTGGCGCAGCGTCCGCCAAATCGTGTAGGTGCTCACCTGTGGCAAGCCGTCCGCGGCTTGCCGCAAGGTCCGCTGCAGCGTGGTCAGCGACCAAGTCGCGGTCCCGTCCTGAACCCGGTCGGGCGTGCGCCGCGCTTCGGCCAGAATGCGTTCTTGTGCGGCGCCGCCATACCGGCGCGGCGATCCACCGCCGTGCCGCGGTTCTAGCGCCGGCAGGCCTTCGCGGTTAAAGCGCGCGACCCACTGGGCGACCGTATCGCCAGCATACTGCCCCGCCGCTTGCGCCGCCGCGTGGTAGCTCTGACCCGCGCTGACCGCCAAAATGGCCTTGGCACGGGCCACGTGACTGGCGGGTTCGCTGTGCGCGCGGCTGATTTGTTCCAGCGCAGTGCGTTCTTCGTCAGTTAAAAGGCGAAGCGGATCCCGTTGCCGTCGTGTCATGGGTTACGCCCTCCAATGCAGAGAATGTCGACTGACGGCCCATTATATCACATACTTCTTAGAATGGCGGTACTCATGCCAAATGACCCACCAGGAGGAGGTGCTGGCCCTGGAACGTCGCTTCCTGGATGATTTCCGCACCGTCTATTTCACGCTGCACGACATCATCAAGGACAACCCGTGCGGGATCACCACCTGGAACCGGGCGCTGATGACCGAAGGCCCTGTCCACTGCATGCAGAGCGACTTCTCGTGCATGATCTCGCCGGCGGCGTTTCGCAGGCTGGGCAAATGGTACCTGGACGAGCAGGCAGGGCTGTTCGCCAACGTGCTCTATCACCTGGATGGCACCAACGCGCTGCCGCACCTGCCCATGCTGTGCGGAATCGCCAAGCTCGACGGCATCCAGGTCGTCTACCAGGTGCCGCACGGCAAGCGCATCACCGAGCTGATGCCGATCTGGCGGCAGATCGCAGCCGCCGGGAAACGCATCGAGATTTGGGCGCAGAACCCCGCCGAGCTGGCCGACGTGCTGCCATTCCTTGAGATGCGACCGCCCAGAGGGCTCAAACTCAACCTCTTTCCCCAGGATCGCGAGGCGGCGGACGCGTTGGTGGAAGGCATCGCGCGGTTGGGGTATCCGTTTGAGTGATGTCTGACTATGACTGACCTGCTCTTGGGCGTTGATGCCGGGTTGACGACGATCAAGGCGGTGCTGTTCGACCTCGACGGGCAGACGGTCGCGGTCGCGCGCGTCCCAACGCCACTGACGGCTGACCCCACCGGTCGCTCCGAGATCGACATGGCCGCGCAGTGGGATGCGACGTGTCGGGCGATCCGTTCGGCGCTCGCCCAGGCCGATGCAGACGCGCGGCAGATTGCCGGCATCGGCCTGAGCGGGCACGGCAACGGCGCCTACCTGCTGGATCGCGCCGGCGCGGCGCTGGAGCCGGCAATCAGCTCGATGGATCATCGGGCCTTGTCGCTGCTGAAGGCCGTTAGCCCCGCGGTGCGCGCCGCGCTGCGCGAGCTGACCTTCCAGACGTTGTGGAGCGGCCAGCCGGGGCTGATCTTGCGCTGGCTGCGCCAGCACGAGCCAGCCCGCTACCGGCAGATCGGCACAGTGCTTTTCTGCAAAGATTGGCTGCGCTACTGCCTGACCGGGGTGATTGCCACCGATGTCACGGATGTGAGCGCATCGGGGCTGTACGCGGTGGGTGCGCGAGCCTACGACGCGACGATCTGCGAATTATTAGGGATCCCCGAGGCGCGAGCGTGGCTGCCGGAGGCGCGGCCCAGCCATCAGGTGATCGGCCCGGTGACGGCGGCGGCAGCCGAGCAAACGGGTCTAGCTGCGGGCACGCCCGTGGTCGCCGGGCTGTTCGATGTCACGGCCAACGCGCTCGGCGCGGGGCTGGTGGACGAAGGGCGATTCTGCACGGTCGGCGGGACGTGGAGCCTGAACATCGGCCTGAGCCGCCGGCCGCGCGTCCCAACCGCGATCCGCCAGTGTACGATCTATGCGGACGAGGGGCTCTACAGCAACATAGATTCCAGCGCGACCTCGGCCGCCAACCTGGAGTGGTTCCATCGCCGGGCGCTCGGCGATGGCGCGACCTATGTGGACTTTGAACGCGCACTGACCGAAGCTCGGCCGGCCGCCGCAGCGCCGCTCTTCCTGCCGTTCGTCTACGGCGGGCTGCGCGATGACGATCCGGGCGGCGGGTTCCTGGGGCTGCGCAGCTCGCACGGCCGGGCTGATCTGCTGATCGCTGTGGCCGAAGGGATCGCGTTCGCCCATCGTTACCACATCGAGAATCTGCGACGCGAGGGGCTGACCGGCGATCGGGTGCTCTTCACCGGCGGGGCCAGCCGCAACGCGCCGCTGTGCCAACTGCTGGCCGACATCCTGGGGCTGCCCGTGACAGTGCCAGCCTCCGACGAGACCGGCGCACTGGGGGCAGGCATGGTCGCAGCCGTGGGCATCGGCGCGTTCCCGCATGTGCGAGCCGCCGCAGCTCAGATGGCGCATGAGCGCGAGACCTATCTGCCCGACCCCGCGGTACGCGAACACCATGATCGGCGCTATGGCCGTTTCCTCGCCGCATTGGACTGGCTCAGCGCCCCGCACAGGGAAGACACATGACACAGCTAACGACACAAAAGGCGATCGTCGCCGAGCGCAAGGAACGCTGGCGGCGCTTCTACGATCCGGCGCAGCCGCCGACGCGGCTGTTCCTGATACGCTGCGAGGCCGAGCTTGGCGCGCGGCCGTGGCCGACGCCCGACGCCGTCGCCGCTCGGATAGATTGGGCTTGGCGTAAGTATCAGCTCCAGCTTGAGCAGTTGGCCTGGCTGGATGATGACTCGCTGCCATTCCTGGACGTGTACACCGGGACCGAGATCTTCGCAGCGGCGTTCGGCTGCGCCGTACACTACCCCGAAGACAACATGCCCTTCGCCTTGCCGTTGGTGCGCACGCCAGAAGAAGCCGAGCGGCTGACCGTCCCCAGCCTCGACGCGCCATCCATTGCGCAGCTTTTCACCATCGCCGAGGCGTTGCGTGACCGAGCAGGCGAGGCCGCGCTGGTGCGGCTTGTGGACATCCAAAGCCCAATGGATATCGCCGCGCTGATCTGGGACAAGAACACATTCTACACGGCCCTCGCGCAGACACCCGATGCCGTGTTGCGGCTGGCGCACAAAGTCAAGGCGCTGATGACGACGTTCCTGGACGCCCGGTTCGGGCGCTTCGGCCGGGAAGTTCATTGCCCACTACCCCAGCTACTTCATGCCGGGCGGACTGACACTGTCGGAAGATGAAGTGGGCGCGATCAGCCAACGTATGTTCGACGCGCTGTTCATGCCGGAACTGGCCGAGTTGTCGGCGCGCTACGGTGGGCTGGGGATGCACTGTTGCGCTCACGCGCGACACCAGTGGCCGGGCTTCCGGCGTATCCCAGGGCTGCGCCTCCTGAATCTGGTTCAGCCCGCGCCGGTGATCCACCAGGCGGTGGCGTTCTTCGCCGGGCTGCCGCAGATGCACTCGTATGGCGGGGAAGGCCCGGCCTGGACCTGGCCGGCGCAGTATCCCCCGGATGCGCGCCTGGTCTTCGACATCAATGCTGCCAGCCGTGCCGAGGCCGAGGAAATCGCCAGCCGGCTGCGCCAGGCGTGCAGGTAGAGAGAGGCCATCATGGATTTGGGTCTGAAAGATCGCATCGCCCTGGTCACCGGCGCGCCGTGCGGCCTCGGCCGCGCTACGTGCCTGGCCCTCGCTGCCGAAGGCGCACACGTAGCGGTGCATTACTTCGATAAACGGGACGAGGCGATTGCGCTATGCGGCCACCTGGGCGAGCGCATTGGCGTGCAATCGGCCCCGATCTATGCCGACATCACTCAGGAGGCCGATTGCGCTGCACTGTTCGACGCCGCCGTCGCTGAGTTTGGCCGCGTGGACATCCTGGTGAACAACGCCGGCCTCTGGCCGACCGCGTTCGTCAAGGAAATGAGCCGCCGGGAGTGGGATCATACGGTGGCGGTCAACCTGACCGGGCCGTTCATGCTCTCGCAGCGCATGGTGCGCCACCTGCTGGCGACTGAGCGCCCCGGCAAGATCGTCAATATCGTTTCGCAGGCGGCCTTTCAAGGCGCTACGTCGGGTCACGCCCACTACGCAGCCGCCAAGGCTGGCCTGGTGAACCTGACCGTATCGCTGGCGCGCGAAGTGGCCCGTCATGGCATTTTGGTGAACGCCGTGGCGCCCGGGATGATGGAGACCCCCATGTCGGCCGATGCGTTGGCGGCGCGCGGAGAAGCCTACCTGGAGCGCATCCCGTTGGGCCGCATCGCCCAGCCCGAAGAGGTGGCGGCCGTGGTCGTCTTCCTGGCCTCCGACAAAGCCAGCTACATGACCGGCGCCACCGTGGATGTGAGCGGCGGCATGTTGATGCGATAACAGCACAGGAGTGATAGAGGATGGTGAAATTCGACTTCGCCGGCAAGTCGGTCCTGGTGACCGGCGCGGCCGGCGCGATTGGCAAGGGGATTGCGGCCGAGTTCTGCCGCAGCGGCGCGCTCGTTTTCATCAGCGACCTGCGGCCCGATGCGGTGGCCGCGACCGTGGCAGAGCTGAGTGTGCTTGGCCCATGCCGCGGCCTGGCAGCCGACGTCACGCAAGCCGAGCAGGTGCGAGCAGTCGTCGCAGCTGCGGCCGCGGCGGCCGCAGGGCGCGTTGACATCCTGATCAATGTCGCGGGGATCGTCAGGCAGGGCAAGGTGGAGGAGATCAGCGAGGCCGACTGGGAGCGCATCTTCGCGGTCAACTGCAAGGGGACGTTCCTCTACGCTCGTGAAGTCGTCCCACTCATGAAGGCGCACCGCTACGGCCGGATCGTCAACTTCTCCTCCAAGTCCGGCAAGACCGGCTCGGCGCTGATGTGCCACTACTCCGCAGCCAAGGCAGCGATCATCGGCTTTACGCAAGCGCTGGCCTACGAGCTGGCCGATGCGGGGATCAACGTGAACTGCGTCTGCCCCGGCATCACCGAGAACACCGGCGTCTGGAGCGCGGTGTCGGCTGGCTATGTCCAGAATCTCCAGATGCCGATGGAGCAAGTCGTTAAGCAATTCTCCGCCAAGGTGCCGCTCAAGCGGCTGGCCCGGATCGAGGATGTCGTGGCAGTCACCTGCTTTCTGGCTTCCACGGGGGCGGACTATATGACCGGCCAGGCGATCAACGTGACCGGCGGCCGGGAGATGCACTAACCCAATATCAGCGGTCATTGCGAGGAGCGTCGTTCGCGACGAAGCAATCTCTGCCTTGGCGGGGGATTGCTTCGCAAAAGACGCTCGCAATGACGATGGAGGAACTATGTGGACCAAGACCCAAGTCGCCAAAACCATTGACCATGCCGTCCTGAAACCGTTCGCCACCGATCAGGAGATCATCGCCGCCTGCAAACTCGCGAAAGAATACCACATCGCCAGCGTGTGCGTGCGGCCGACCGATGTGCCTTTGGCAGCTCGCGAATTGGCCGGCAGCGATGTCGTGCCATCGGTCGTCATCGGTTTCCCGCACGGCGCCAACCGTCCCGAGGTCAAGGCGCTCGAAGCGCGGCTGGCGATTGCGGACGGCGCGGCCGAGCTGGACATGGTGATGAACATCGGTAAGTTCCTGTCCGGCGATCTCGACCATGTCCGCTGCGACATCGCCGCGGTCGTGGCCGAGGCCCGGCCGCACGGCGTACTCGTCAAAGTCATCCTGGAGACGTGCTACCTCTCCCTGGCGCAAGTCGCCGCGGCGTGCAAGATCGCGGAGGCGGCCGGCGCCGACTACGTCAAGACCTCCACCGGCTTCGGCGACGGCGGCGCCACGCCGGAAGTAATCGGCGTGATGGTGCAGACGGTGGGTCAGACGATGGGCGTAAAGGCGTCGGGCGGGGTGCGCTCCTACACCACGGCCGCAGCCTACCTGGAGCAAGGCTGCAAGCGGCTGGGCGCGACCGCGACCCAAGCCATCGTGGATGAGGCGCCCGCATGACGGCCCAGGCGACGATGCAAGCGGTGGTCTTCCATGCGCCGGGCGATGTCCGGATCGAGACCTTGCCGGTGCCTGCGTGCAGCGATGACGAGTTGCGCGTCCGCGTGGATGCCTGCGCGGTCTGCGGCACCGACCTGAAGTCGTTCCTGAACGGCAACCCGCGCATCAAGGCGCCGCTGACCATGGGGCACGAGTTCACCGGGTTGGTCGAAACCGTCGGCGCGGCCGTGCCGGGGTTCAGACTGGGCGAGCGCGTGGTGATGGCGACCTCGATCTCGTGCGGCGAGTGCTACTGCTGTCGCCGCGGCTGGCCCAACCTGTGCATCAACTTGGCACCGATGGGTTTCGGCTACGCCGGCGGCATGGCCGAGTACGTCACGATCCCGGCGCGGGCGCTGGGTAACGGCCATGTGGTCAAGGTTCCGGCGGGCATCCCGGCGATCTGCGCAGCGCTGGCCGAGCCGACAAGCTGCGCGGTGAATGCGGTCGAGAATTGCGGCATCGGCCCCGGCGATGTCGTCGTGGTGATTGGGGGTGGGCCGCTCGGAATCTTGAATGCCTGTGTCGCCAAACAATACGGCGCGGCCAAGGTGATCCTTTCGGGCCGGAACACGACGCGACTGAAGCAGGCTGAAGCGTTCGGCATTGATGCGCTGGTCAATCCGCAACTGGCTGATCTGCGCGGGGTCGTGCGGGCCGAAACCGGCGACATCGGCGCGGATGCGGTCATCGTGGCGGCACCTTCAGCCGAGCCACAAGAACAGGCGATCGGCCTGGTGCGCAAGCGCGGGGTCGTGTGCCTGTTCGCCTCCCTGCCCGCGGGGAAGAGCATGCTCGCGCTCGACAGCCGGCCCATCCACTACGGCGAGCTCAAAATCGTGGGCGCCAGCGACTCCAGCCCGCGCCAAGTCGCGGCGGCCGTGGCACTGATCGGCAGCGACCGTTTCCCAGCCGAGAAGCTGGTGACGCACCAGTTTGGCCTGTCTGGCATCCACGCCGCATTTGACCTGATGCAGCGTGGCGAGGCCTTGCGGGTGGTCCTGCGGCCTGCGGAAGAGGGTGTCAGCACATGAAACTCGTTGGGATCGGTGATTTGTTCGTGCCGCGTTGGGCCATCAGCCGGGGCTTTGCGGAGTTGGCGGCGCACGGCGTGCAGGTGGAGACGGTCGAGTGGCAGTTGGACGGCTTCGATCAGTTGCAGGCGATCAACCTGCTGGTCGAGCAAGGCGGGAGCGATGCGGTGGAGCCGCCCGAAGAGATTTTCGCGGCGGCCGCAGAAGCCGAGATCCTCATTACCCACTTCTGCCCAGTGACCCGGCGCCTGATCGAAGCCTGCCCGCGGCTGAAGGTCATCGGGGTGCTACGCGGGGGCTACGAAAATGTTAACTTCGCCTACGCCAGGGAACGCGGGCTGTTGGTCTTCAACACGCCGGGCCGCAACGCCGACGCCGTGGCCGACTTCACGGTCGGGATGATCATCGCCGAGGCGCGCAACATCGCCCGCGGGCATCACGGCCTGAAGAACGGCGAGTGGATCCGCACCTACCCGAACTACCAGCACATCCCCGACCTGCCCGGCCGCACCGTGGGGCTGATCGGGCTGGGCGAAATCGGGCTGAAGGTAGCGCGGCGGTTGAGCGGGTTCGAGGTGCGCATCCTGGGCTATGATCCCTATGCCAGGCCGAAAGCGGCTGCCCAGCACGGCGTGCAGCTTGTCAGCCTGAATGAGTTGCTGGCTGCCGCGGACTTCGTGTCGCTGCACGCCCGCCTCACGGCCGACAACCGCCATCTGATCGGATCGCGCGAGCTGGCGCTGATGCAGCCGACCGCCTATCTCATCAACACCGCGCGCGCCGGCCTGGTGGATGAAGACGCGCTCTACCATGCCCTGAAGGACGGGCGGATCGCCGGCGCCGCGCTGGATGTCTTCGAGAAGGAGCCGCCCGGCCTGGAGCACCCGCTGGTTACGCTGCCCAACGTGACCCTCACGCCCCACATGGCGGGCGGCTCGGTGGATGCATTTGTCAACAGCCCAAAGCGGCTCGCCGCCGACATGGCGCGCCTTTTCGAGCGTCCCGATGCGGTGCGTTATCTGCTGAACCGTGAAGGTTTGGCCGCCTGGATAGGCGACAACCCGGCTCACGCCGCCTCGATCACCTGATAGCCCGTCATGCAACCGCTCAATCCAACGTCAGCCGATACCGCAAATCCGGCAGGAACGCACCCAGCTTGTCCTTGAACCAGGCGTTCAGCCGGATTTCCTCGGCGCCCGCGGCGCAGACCAGAACCAGCCGGTTGATCCCCTGGCGCAACAGTGCGTCTTCGATCTTCGCCGGGCCGGCGGATGGGGCCGGTGCATCGGCCAGGCAGCGGCCGTTGAGGTAGAGCCGGAAGGGCCGATTGATTTCAAGGTAGAGATCGGGCACCAGCGACGGATCGGGCAACACATCGGTGCCGCGCTGCTCAGGGTCGCGATTCACTTCCGATTCGATGAAGACGGTCAGGAACCAGCTCTGGCCTGCGCTGTCTGGCACGACCACCCGGCCGGCCTGCTTGTCCTTCCGCTGCATCCAGCCAAAGACCCCTTCGCCCAGGTTGTTGAGGATGAAGCCGGGGTCGCTGAAGTAGGCGGTCATCGCGGCCTGATCCATGTACGGCTGGCGTGCGATCCCCATGAAGGCCGGAATGCCCAGGTCGGCCGGCGCCTTGCGGTAGGAGAAGAGCGGCGTCGCCAGCCCGGCGCCCAACTTCGCCGCACCTTCTCCGAATCCAGCCGGTAATCCACCTGCCACAACACCACCTCGCCCTGCCCGACCGCCACCCGTGCGCCATAGGTGCGCGACGTGAACGGCTCGGCCAGGGTCTGCGTGGCGCGGGCCATCTTCTGATACTCTTCCAGTTCGCGCCGGACGAAATAGACCTCCCACGGCGTGTGCGGATCCTGCAGCAGCGGCTCGGCGTCAGCCACGTCGAGGGCGTACTGGCAGATCAGCCGATTCACTTTCGGCGGCTGCGTATAGGACGCCTTCTCGAACATGTAGAGATCGTGCGATGTGATATCGGCCGTGAAGCGATCGGCCAACCGCGTCACCTGGTAGACCGGCGCCTCGGTGATCGCGACCGGCCGGCCGAGTAAAGCTGCTAGCCGTTCCGATTGAGATGGCTCGACCGGCAGCAGGATCAGACGCAGGCCCGCCTGTACCCAGCCATGCAGCGCCCGCGCCTGGGCCAGGTCGAGCGCGGCGAGATCGCAAATCAGAAGATCAGCCTCATCGGGCAGATCATTGGCCGCCAACGCCGTGAACTGCACGCCGAGCGAAGATAAGAACCCCTCGCCCGAGGATCCCACGATGACGCGCACATCAGTAGCCTCGGAGAGAGCCGGTGCGGTTGCGCCATATTCCAGCAGGTTGCGCACCAGTTGACAGGCGATAGGATGCTGCGCCCAATGCTCCAGCAGTTCGACGCGGTTCAACAGCACCCGCCCGCGCCCCAGCCGATACTCGACCAGCGCGGCCCAGTTCATACCGCCATTGCCCCAGTCGCCGGCGCCGCATTCGAGCAGGATCGAGAAGTCGCCGCGTTCCGGCTTGTTGAAGGCGTTCTGCACCAGCCACTGATCGTCGCCGGCGTGGATGCTGGCACGATTCCACTGGATGAAATCTTCGGCTGCAAGCCCAGTAAAGACCGGGTGGTCGGGCTGAGCCACGAAGGCGTTGTAGAACTTCTTGCCGGAGAGAACCAGCTCGCCGGGAAGATAGCTGCCCTGCTCCATGATCAGCAGCGACCCACCGTTGCGAACGAATGGTTCCAGGATCGCGGCCGCGCGCTCCTCGGTCTCTGCGAACTCGGGGCCGATCACCAGCAGATCGAGCCCGTCCAGGCTGTCGGGCAGGCGCGGCAGCCAGACGATCTCCGGGATAAGCGCGGCCAGGGCATGGCAGGACGCCATCGCGCCCAGGCAGGCGACGCGTTTGCCGCCGAGGTTCACCGGCTCGGCGCGAAGGCTGGATGGAAGAACCTTGTAGGAGCGGGGTTCTCCCGTCCAGACCAGCCGTTCCCCGTGATACAACGCCAGTTCGAGCGTGATCTGGCTCGCCGCTTCCACAGCCGGCAGCGGAAGAACGAACTCCCATTCCAGCTTCTCGCCGGGCTGTTGGCGCCCGGACCGCTCGCCGTGGCAGATCACCGCCCCGTCGGCGGCGGTCAGACGAAAGGCGAGACGCGCCTCGACCGCGTGCTCGGTGTCGTTGTAGACGCTGACGCTACGCCGCACGCTCTCCCCGCCGAAGAAGGCCGTATCGTACTCGTTGGCGATGGCCGCCACAGGCTGGAACGACTCCTGGATCATCGCGTACGAGGGGTTGGGCCGGAAGCGCGGATCGCCGGCGGCCAGGCCGTTGTTCACCACCAGCGTATGCGCCGGGATGACCCTGGGCTTCGGGCCGGGGGTCGTCAGATCGGGCCAGTCGAGCGGGATGTCGTGATCGGGGAAGGTCCAGGCGCAGTAGTTGGCGATATTGAACGGGGTGAGGCCGGTCACTTCCTCTCGCCGAGCATACTCGTTGAAAAGCTGCTCCTCGCGGCCGATGCTCTCCAGGCAGCGCTCCAGGCTGGCGTAGGCCGCGGAGCCTGCAAACTCGGCGCCCACCTGCGGCGCGACGTAGTGCCACTTGCCGTGCTCACCGAAGATCAGCGGCTTGCTTCGATCCCAGCTTGCTACGGTGCCATCAATGTTGTAGTGCATGGAGACGATCTCGCACGCCTGCGGCTCCACCAGGCGGTTGTCGCCATCGTAGGAGATGGGCCGCGTGCCATCTTCCGCCTTCATCACCGCAGTCAGCGCCGGCATCGCCGCTTTGTAGCCGTCGCGACCGTCCACCCAGCGCATCTCGTTCTGCATGCTCCAGATCACTACGCTGGGATGATTCCGGTCCCGGCGCACGAAGTCACGGAGGTGACTACGGCAGGCTGCCAGAAACTCCGGATGCTCGGCGACCATCGCCTTGCTCGACCCGTAGATGGCGCTCTCCGACACGAGCAACATGCCCATCTCGTCGGCCAAATCCAGGTAGAATTGCGGATAGGGCATGGCGTGCAGGCGGATGAAGTTGATGCCGGTTTCTTTGCACAGCCGATACCAGTTGGCGGCGTACTCCGGGAACTGCTGGACGAAGCCCTGGTAGTGCCAGGCGTCGCCGCGCAGGTTGATGCGCGTCCCGTTGAGGATGAGCTTGTGATCTTCCAACCACACCTCGCGGAACCCGAACCGCACCGTGCGCCGGTCAACCAGTCGCCCGTCCGCCCACAGCTCCACTTCAAGATGATAGAGATGCGGGTTCTCCGGCGACCAGAAGATCGGATCGGGCCAGGGCTGGATCAGTTCGACCTCAGTCGCTTCGCCCGCGGCCACGCTGATTGGCTTCTCGGGCAGCGTCAGCACGACCCGCTCGCCGTCCAGCACGCAGGCGCGCACGATCAGCGCGTCATTGCGAGGCCCGTCGTTCGGGCCGAAGCAATCTTCTCCATGCGCAGAGGATTGCTTCGTCGCAGAACCCGCTCCTCGCAATGACACAGCATGATTCACCCGCACGCGCGCCGAAAGCTCGCCGCGGCGCACCGAGGTCTGGACGAAGACATCCTCCACGGCGACCGCCGGGCGAACTTCGAGGAACACATCCTGCCAGATGCCGCGGCCCAGCCGGGCGAACCACGAGCCTTCCGGCACGAGCAACTTTGGGCCGGTCACCGTCGTCACGCTGCGCCATGCGCCGCACCAGACGGCCAACGCATTCACCTCGCCCGGCCGCACGTGGGCCGTGACGTCCACCTCGATCGGCAGGAAGTTCTCGTTACCCGCGGCCACGCGCACGCCGTTCACGAAGATGACCCATTCCTGGAGGATGCCCTCGAAAACGAGCCAGATGCGCTCGTCTGGGGCGCCCCCAGCATCCCCCTGCGGCTCGACTGTGAAAGTGCGCCTCAGCAGCCCCGATTGCGCATCGTTCCAGGCCGCCGGGTAGCCGAAGAGGTCATAGGGCTGGAACGGCTCGTGGGGCTTGATCATCCACCGCCACGAGGAGGGCACGCGCACCGGTTGCGCCTCCCACCGGGCGCTGGCGAGCAGCTCGGCCGGGCTGCGGCCATCGAAATCGGGCATGAAATACCATTCGCCGTTGAGACACACGCGATCTGGCCGAACCTTCAGCGGCCGTGCGCTTGCGGAGAGGGGAGAGTCCATCATGGAGCTATACCTCATCGGTTGACATGAGCCTCGTTTCATCTCACTCAGGACTTACGCAAGACGCCTGCGTGAGCGTCCTGAGCCTATCGAAGGGATGCCGAAATAGTCGTTGAGGCGGGCCAGCGTGCCGAGTTCGGCAGAAAAATCGCACGGCACCCGATCCACGGGCTGGTGGCGCACCGTGGCGAGAATGCGTTCGTAAGAGGTCATCATGGGTGGCCGCTCATGGGGTGATCTCCCTGGCGGTCGGCGGATAGTTCTGCCGATCGCCAGGGAGGAAACAGCGGGGGAGTTCTACTTCTTGGTCGCCTTCCAGGCGTCAATCTGCTTCTGGGCTTCGGCGACGATCTTGTCCATGCCGGCGTCCTTCAGCTTCTTCTGGAACTCGGGCAGGACGGTGGCGGGATCGGCCATGCCATTGATGAGCGGGTAGCCCAGCTCTTTCACCACATTGGTCACGTTCGCCATCTCGGTCTTCACCGGGGTCGGGTCGAACGCAAAGCCGAGCGCAACCGACGCGGCCGAGCTGGCGTTGAGCTTCTTGGTCGCGCCGATCATGTCGCCGGCGGCCTGGTCGGCATCCACGTAGTAGGCGTTGAAGATGCTGCCCAACATCCAGTCGCGGCCGGGCTTGTAGTTGGCATTGTCCGGGCCGGGGCCAACGACCTTCTTGTCCTTGTCCGCCCAGACCCAATGCTTGCCCTCGATGCCCTTGGCGAGCAGGTTGTACAGATCGGCATCGGTGTTGAACAGGTTGAGGAGCTGCATCGCTGCGTCAGGGTTCTTGGAACTCTTGCAGATGGCGGTGCTGGTGGCGCTGGCCGCACCGGTGGTCATGAAGGGCACGGTCACCGACTTCTGCACCACCGGGACCGTCAGGCCGTTGTTTTTCTGAATCTCACTATCGCCGCCGGGCTTGACGACGCCGCCGATGCCACCGGCGAACTTGCCTGCCTTGTAAGCCGCCGGCGCCTCGGCCCGCGCCACCAGGTCCTTGTTGAAGTAACCGGCCTGGTTCCACTTGCGGGCCAATTCCACCGCCGATTTGAACTCGGGGGTCTCGTAGCCGTTGATGACTTTGAGCGCCTTATCATCGTAACGGACGACGGCTTGCACATCTTGCGTGACGACCGGGTCGAAGCCGAAGGTCTCGACCATCCAGATGCTGGCGGGCGTGCCGTCGCGCAGCATGATCGGCAACATGTTCGGCTCGCCCTTCTTGACGGCGGCCAGGAAGGGTTCGAGGTCTTCGTACTTGGCGATCTTGGCCGGATCGAGGCCGTATTTGTCGGCGATGTCCTTGCGGAACCAGAAGCCGAACGGCTTGACCCAGATCTGCTGGTTCGGCACAGCATAGATCTTGCCGCTAATCTTCGTCACATCCCAGGCGGCCGGGGGCATGTCTTTGAGGAGCGCAGCCGCATTCTTCTGGAGCAGATCATCCAGCGGCAGCAGGCTGCCATTGATGACCAGTTGGCTGAAGGTGGGGGCGATCCACGGCGCCACCCAGACGATGTCACACGCCTCGCCGGCGGCCATCATCAGGTTCATTTTTTCGGTGAAGGCGGCATCCTCGAACGGGACGAGCCGCACGGCGATGTTGACGCCCTTCTTGGTCAGGGCCGCATTGAGCGCCTCCTCGACCACCTTGATGTCCTTCTGCGCGGCGAACATCATCGAGTACTTGACCTCGACCGGGGCAGCCGCCTTCGGCGCGGCCGCCGGCGCGGTGGTCGGCTTTGGCGCTTCGGTCGCCTTCGGCGCTTCGGTGGCCTTGGGGGCCTCAGCAGGCTTCGGCGCTTCGGTCGCCTTGGGCGCAGCCGCCGGTGCGGCCGGCGCCGGCGTCGCGGCGGGCGCGCACGCGGCCAGCAACATGCTCAGCAGCAACACGGCGCTGATGAGCTTCAACAGGGAATGCCGATTCATGGGGTTCCTCCTTGTGTTTGGTAGGTTGGTAGATTGGTACATTGGTAGATTGGTAAATTGGGATGTGTAGGGACGGTTGGCAGGTCACTCTCCTTTCAGGCTGCCCACCAACATGCCGCGCACGAAGTAGCGCTGGAGGGCCAGAAATGCGATGGCAATCGGCCCCATCGCGACGACCGCCATCGCCATGCGCATGGATTGTACGGGCAACTGGATCGTTTGCAGCATCGCGCTGGCTTCGCCGGTGGTCAGAAACTCGGCGCTCCGCTGGATGGAATAGAGCAGGTATTGCAGCGGGAACTTGTTGGGGCTGTCAATGTAGAGCAGCGGCAGCCACCAATCGTTCCAGTACATCAGGATGCAGAACAGGCCCACTGTGGCAAGCGCCGGGGTGGAGAGCGGGATCACGATCTGGAAGAAGACGCGCCACTCGCTTGCGCCGTCAATCTTGGCCGATTCGATCAACTCCTTGGGCAGCGTGATGAAATAGGTGCGCAACAGGAAAACGTACCACGGCACCACCAGATAGGGCATGATGAGCGCCAGCAACGAATCTTTCAGGTGCAGCGTTTGCGTCACCAGGATATAGGTGGGAATCAAACCGCCGTGAAAGAGCATCGTGAAGATCACAAAGAAGGAGAGCGGCTTGCGCCAGGCAAAGTCCTGCCGCGACAGCGCATACGCCAGCATCGCCATGATCAGCAGTCCGCAGATCGTCCCGATCGTGGTCGTGGTGATCGTCACCGCGTAGGCATTCACGATGCGGCCCGGGTCCATACGAATGAAGTTGTAGGCGTCGAAGCTGATCTTTTCGGGAATCAGCGAAAAGCCGGTGCGCGCCAGCGTGACCTCGTCGGTGAGCGAGGAGGAGATCACCAGCAACAACGGGAGCAGGAAAACGAAGCTGACCACGATCAGAATGACGTTGATGGTCGCCTGCGTGATCGCGCCGCGGCGGCGATAGTTGGTTGACACTGTGTTCGGCAGAAGGCCCATCAGATCACCCCAACCTAAAAGATGCTCTTTTCGGGGTCAATGCGCTTGACAACCCAGTTGGCGACGAAGATCAGCACGAAGCCGACCACCGATTGGTAGAGTCCGGCCGCAGCCGCCATCCCGAAATCGCCCATCGAACGCAGCCCGCGGAAGACGAAGGTATCAATTACGTCGGTCGTCTTGTAGAGCATACTGCTGTCGCGGGTCACATAGTAGAACAGACCGAAGTCGGCGTAGAAGATGCGGCCGATCGAGAGCAGGATGTTGATCAGGATGATCGGCAGGAGCAGCGGCAGGGTGATGCCCCAGATTTGCTGCCACCGGCTGGCGCCGTCAATCTGCGCCGCCTCGTAGTATTCGGTGTTGATCCCCATCATCCCGGCCAGGTAGATGATGCTCCAATAGCCTGCGCTTTTCCAGATGTGCGCGGCGGTCAGGATATACGGCCAGTATTTCGGCGCACTGTACCAACTCACTGTGTCCAGCCCGGCCTGTGTCATCCACTTGTTGAGCAAGCCGCTGTCGCCGTTCAAGAAGGCGAACCCGAAGTAGCCGACGATGACCCACGAGACGAAATAGGGGAAAAAGACGCTCGACTGGTAGACGCGCGCCAGGTAGCGCGACCGCACCTCGTTCAGCAGCAGTGCGATGGTCAGCGACGCCAGCAGCCCGGTGATGATGAAGACGGCGTTCAAGAACAAGGTGTTGGTGGTGATCCGCACCGCGGTATCGGTGGTGAACAAGTACTCGAAATTCTTGAACCCGATCCAATCGCTGCCGAAAATCCCCTGGCTGGTGCGATAGTTCTTGAAGGCGATGATGATGCCGGGGAGCGGCATGTATTGAAACACGAACAACAGCGCCAGGCCCGGCAGCGCCATCAGGAAGAGCGTGCCGTTCTTGCGGATGCTCTTCACGATTCGAGTCAGCGGCGTGGAACGTTGTGCCGTGTTCGGCAGCCCAACCGGCTGGCGCTTATTGCTGCTTTGATTCGCGAGACTGACCATGGTTGCTCCATGCGGCGCGCCTGGTGATCGAGGAATACCCGCCTATTCTCGCGCATTTCCATGCGGTTGAGGCGCGCTCCATGCCAAAAAGCGGCCAAAAAGCGGACAAGGCGCCATAGGGTGCGTTGGACAGGCCAAGCCAATTCGGGTATGATGGCTGCTATGAAAGACGCGCTCCACCCACGCTTCATCGCCGATCTGCGCCGGGTGCTCAACCACCTGTATGATCCCGACGAGCTACGCCGCAACCCGCTCTTCGCGGCCCTGGGGATGCTGGCGCGCGGCAGCCCGTCGCGGCTGCGCGAGGCGCTCATCGGGATCATCGCCGAGCTGAAGCCGCGGCCCGGCCTCTCGCCCGACGCCGACGCCTGGCGCGCCTACCGGACGTTGCACCACCGCTTCGTCGAGCAATTCTCGCAGGCCGAGGCGGCGGCGACCTTGGGCGTCAGCATCCGCCAACTGCGCCGGCAAGAGAGCCAGGCGCTACGTGTGCTGGCCGATCTGCTCTGGATACGCTACGACCTGTCGCCACATTACGCTGGCCTGCCGGATCAAACGGACGAGGAGGAAAGGGAAGAGGAGGTTGCAGCGGGCAACGCCCAATCGCAGGCCGCCGCGCCGACGACCGCACCCCTGGCGGGCGAGTTGGCATGGCTCAGCCAGTCTCGGCCGGCCGCCGCGACGACCGTCGCCGATCTGGCGGCCGGCGCGTTGCGCACGGCCGAGCCACTACTGCACGAGTTGGCCGTGCGCGCCAGCCTGCACCTGCCGGATGAACTGCCGAGCGTCGTCGTGCAGGTGGGGCCGATCCGCCAGGCGTTGCTGCTGGTGCTATTGGAGGCTATCCGCCTGGCGCCCGGCGGCGAAATCGTCCTGGAAGCCTGCACTGAGATGGATCGCGTCACGCTGACGGTGCGTTCACTGCCGGTCAACCCCGCGCCGGCGCCGGTCCAACTCGATCAATTGACCATCGCCCGCCAGATCACCGAGCTTTCGGGCAGCCGGCTGGAAACGCTGGCCGGTGCCGGCGATAGACCGTTCGTCGCCCAGTTGCACCTGCGGCTGGCCGCGCAGCCTGCGATCCTCTTCATCGAGGACAACCCCGACACGCTCCAGCTCTATCGGCGCTATCTGGCGGGCACCGGCTATCGCTTTGTGGGCGCGGCCACCGACGAGCAAATCGCGGCGGCGCTGACAGAGGCCGCGCCCCAGGTGATCATCCTCGATGTGATGCTGTCGGGCATGGATGGCTGGGAGGTGCTGGGCCGGTTGCGCACCCATCCCCGCACGCAGGATATCCCCGTGGTGATGTGCAGCATCCTGCCGCTGGAACAGTTGGCGCTCAACCTCGGTGCGGCGGCGTTCCTGCAGAAGCCGGTCAGCCGGGAGGCGTTGTTGGCGGAGTTGCATCGTTTGCACGAGGCACAGGGACCGAAACCTTGCTCAACGCCCTGATGCCGGCCAGCAGTTGCCCCAACGACAACCCGCCCTGCCCAACCACCGCAAACGCCTTGCTGACGATCGGCTGCCCCAGCGGGTCGCGCGCCGAAAGCACCACGGCCGGGATGCCCGCCAGCGCCGGATCGGCGTTCTTCGCGGCCAGCAACTCGAAGCCGTCCATCTCCGGCATGATCAGGTCGGTCAGCAGAGCGTCCGGCCGCTCATCGCGGAGCATGGCCCACGCCTGCCGGCCGTCGGGCGCGGTCAACACCTGATAGCCGCGGCCGGCCGAGTTCAACATCCGGTAAAAGAGCCGCAGGGCATCCTCGTCATCATCGGCCACCAGCAGCTTCTTGCCAGCCAACCCCAGACGATCCAGCGTCGCCAGCAACGCCTCGCGCGCCACGGGTTTGACCAGGTAATCGGCCACCCCCAGGCTGCCGGCGGCATCGGACGCGCCGGGAACCGAACACACCATGACCGGGATCCCCGCGGGCAGCGCGGCGGCCGATTCGAGTTGGGCCAGCATCTCGGCGGCTGACGCCGTGTTCACCACCACCGCCTGGGCGCGCAGGCTGACCGCCTGGCCCAATGCGGCCGCCAAATCGGCCGTCGCAGTCACCCTGGCGTCGGGCAAATAGCGGCCGAGCAGATGCGCCAGCGAGCCGCCCGACTCGCAGACCACGATCTCGGTGCGGGCCGGGGGCGCGGGGACGAACGACGGATGCGTCCGCTCCAGATACTCCCAGGAGGGCGTCAACCAGCGCCCGGCCGCTGCGGCCATCGGCGCGGGGGCCACGATCGGCAGCGTGAAACAAAAGGTCGCGCCGGCCCCCGGCGCGCTCTCCACCCACAGCCGGCCGCCATGCATCTCGACGAACCGCTTGCTGATGCTGAGGCCCAGCCCGGTGCCGCCGAAGCGCCGCCGCAACGAGTTGTCGAGCTGCTGGAACGGCTGGAAGAGGCGGCTTTGATCCTCCGCCGTGATGCCCGGGCCGGTATCGGCCACGCTCACCAGCAACTCACCGTCGCGCCGCCGGGCCGCCACCGTCACCCCGCCCTGCTCCGTGAAACGGCCGGCGTTGCTGAGCAGATTTAGCAGCACCTCGCGGATGCGCGTGCGGTCGCCGCTGATCTCCGGCAAGCCCTCCGCCAGATCGGCGCGCAAAGCCAGCCCCTTCGACTCGAAGAGCGGTCGCACGGCGGTCAGGGCTTCCGCGATGACCTCCGGCAGCGCCACCGGCTCGCGCACGAGCGCCATCTGCCCGGCCTCGATCTGGCTCAGGTCGAGCACGTCGTCAATCAGCCCGGAAAGGTGCTGGGCGTTGCGCAAGATCACCGCCAGATCGGCCAGCAGCGCGGGCGGCAGCCGGCCGCCGGGCGACGCCGCGCTGTAGGCCCCCGGCGCGTTGAGGATCATCTCGCTGAAGCCGATGATCATGTTGAGGGGGGTGCGCAGTTCGTGGCTGACATTGGCGACGAACTGCTCTTTGGTCCGCCGCGCCTCCTCGGCCTCGGCGCGCAGCCCATCGGCCAGGCGGTTGAGCCGCGTCAGCCGCGCGTTGGCTGACGACAATTCTTCGAGCATCTGATTGAGCCGGAGTTGCGTGTCTTGCGCGTCGCTCAGCAACTCCTGGCTGCGGCCATGCGCGGCCCAGGCCCACTCGCCAACGGTCTGCAGGGGGCGCAGCGCCAGCCAGACCAGGCCGGCCGTGGCCCAGAGGCCCACGACGGGGATGGCCCGGCCGGCCGCCAACTCGCCGCCGAACCACCCTTCTGGGGCGACGAGCAAGATGAGCGTGAGGGCCAGGGCCACGCCAACACCGGCCGGCGCGCCCAGCAGCAACGTCGCCAGCCCGCCGGCCAGCGCCAGCAGCCAGAGCGCCGCGCTCATGCCGGCCCAGGCCGCCAGGGTGATGCACGCGGCCGCCCAGCCGATCACCAGCAGCCAGCCCGCGACCTGCGGGCTGCGGTTGCGCAGCAGCCAGGCCAGCCCGCCGAGCCAGAGCAGCGCTGTCGCACACAGCGCGGCCCGGGTCGCGTCGAGGCGCGCCGTCTCCGAGATGGCGACCAACGCCAGCGCGACGATTAGCGGCAGGATCAGGGTGAACGTACTATCCCGCACCCCGGCCAACAGCTCGCGCATCTCGGCGGCCCAGGTGCCGGGTTCGGCCGGCGGATTGCCCGCGCGCAGTCGCCAGAAGCGCGTCATACTCTCTCCTTACAGCGATTTACGACACCGCCTCGATCCGTGGATGCCCGATCAACGCGTGGGGCGGTTCAGCGTCGGCCCTATTGTACACCGAGTCACACGAATGCCGCAGATTCGCGATGCCGCACATCGCCTCAGCGTTGCGCCCTTTTGCACGGACTTGCGGGTCATGCTATACTCACTGACCATAACATACACGCCCGGTGAAAGAAATCGCCCGTCGAATACGCTCTACATCTTGAATAGCCCGATGTCTGTCGAATGACTCCAGGGTCAAGGCGCCGCGGCCTTTTCGTTTCTCAAGGACGGATCTGAATGAGCCAAGTCGTGATCGAAAATCCGGTCATCAATTCGCCTTTCGCGGAGCCAACGCGCCATTTCCGCTTCGGCGACGAGGGCATCACCAACGACATCGTGGATGGCCGGCGGTCCAGCTCATACTTCATACCCATCGCACGCCCCAAGAAAAAGGGCGGGCAGCAAGCCTTCGAGACCGAGTGGATCCAGGAGCGCATCCAGGAAAACCAGCTCATCAACCAGATCCGCAGCCGCGTTGCGCAGTGGCGCCGGGGCGGTTACCTGGGTGTCACGCCCACCACCGGCCGCCTCCTGGCGTATTGGACCAGCCCTGACCGCGAGAAGAAGCTCTTCTTCTGCCAGATCGAGGCGCTGGAAACCGTCCTCTATCTGACCGAGGTCGCGCCGCGGTACGGCGACGCCTGGATCGCAAACGCTTTGCGCGAGGGTAACGATCAGTCCAACCCCGGCCTGCCGCGCGTGGCGCTGAAGATGGCGACCGGTTCCGGCAAGACCGTGGTGATGGCGATGCTGATCGCCTGGCACACGCTGAACAAGGCCGCGACGCCACAGGACGCCCGCTTCGGCAACAGCTTCCTGATCGTGACCCCCGGCATCACCATCCGCGACCGCTTGCGGGTGCTGCTGCCCAATGACCCGCAAAACTACTACCGCCAGCGTGACGTCGTGCCTGCCCAGGAGATGGAGCTGCTGGGCCAGGCCAAGATCATCATCACCAATTTCCACGCCTTCGCCCTGCACGAAAAGATGGCCGCCGGGAAACTCACCAAATCCATCCTGACCAAGGGCGAGACCAGCCCCTTCACCGAAACGCCCGACCAGATGGTGCGCCGGGTGTGCCGCGAGTTTGGGACGAAGAAAGGCATTATCGTCATCAACGACGAGGCGCACCACTGCTATCGCCGCAAGCCTGATGGCGAGGACGTCAGGCTGACCGGGGATGAACGCCAGGAGGCGCAGCGCCGCAACGAGGAAGCGCGTGTCTGGATCTCCGGCCTGGAGGCGGTCAAGAGCAAGCTCGGGGTCAAGACGATCTACGACCTCTCGGCCACGCCGTTCTTCCTGCGCGGCTCCGGCTACGCCGAAGGCACGCTTTTCCCCTGGGTGGTCTCCGACTTCTCGCTGATTGACGCCATCGAAGCCGGCATCGTGAAGGTGCCGCGCGTGCCCGTGGCCGACGATTCGATGGTCGGCGAGCAGCCCACCTACCGCGACCTGTGGGTGCGCATCCGCGAGGACCTGCCCAGGAAGGGGCGCAAGACCGAGGCGGTGGCCGGCGAGCCAAAACTGCCGCTGGAGCTCCAGGGTGCGCTGCATAGCCTTTACAGCAACTACGAGAAGTATTACCGGCTGTGGGAGGAAGCGACTAAAGTCGCTACTACGAACGTTCGTAGTGACGATCGCGCAGCATCCCTTTGGGACTTTAGTCGTCTCACCCCGCCGGTCTTCATCGTGGTCTGCAACAACACCAACGTCTCCAAATTGGTCTACGACTACATCGCCGGGTGGGAGAAGCCGATCGGCGACCGGACCGTCGTCCAGGCCGGTCAATTGCCCATTTTCCGCAACGACGACGGGCGCGGCGGCTGGCTCCAGCGGCCCAACACGATCCTGGTGGACAGCCAGCAGCTCGAATCGGGTGAGGCGATGAGCGACGATTTCAAAAAGATCGCCGCGCGAGAGATCGAGGAATTCAAGGCCGAGTACCGCGTCCGCTTCCCCGGCCGCGACGCCGAAGCGCTGACCGACGAAGACCTGTTGCGCGAGGTGATGAACACCGTGGGCAAGCCGGGCCGCTTGGGCGAGCAGGTGAAGTGCGTGGTCAGCGTCTCGATGCTGACCGAGGGGTGGGACGCGCAGACCGTGACCCACATCCTGGGCGTGCGCGCGTTCGGCACGCAGCTCTTGTGCGAGCAGGTGGTGGGCCGCGCGCTGCGGCGCATGAGCTACGCCACCAACGCCGAAGGCCGGTTCGCTCCTGAATACGCCGAGGTCTACGGCGTGCCCTTCTCGTTCATCCCGACGTCGGGCAGCAACCCTGATCCCAAACCGGGGCCGATGCCCACACGTGTACGCGCGCTGGAGAACCGAATTGCCTGCGAGATCGTCTTCCCGCGGCTGCTGGGCTATCGCTACGACATCGCGGGCGAGCGGCTGACCGCGACCTTCACGCCCGAATCGCGCCTGGCGCTCAGCACCCGCGATATCCCGACCGAGACCGAAATGTCGCCTATTGTCGGCACAACTGAGAAGCATCGGCTGGACGACCTGCGGCGCCGTCGTCCCAACGAGATCGCCTTCCTGCTGGCGAAGCTGGTGCTGGAGAAGTACTTCCGGGATGACGACGGTAACGACAGGCCGTGGCTCTTCCCCCAGGTGCTGGCGATCACTAAACGCTGGCTGGCCAAATGCGTCACACTCAAGGATCACACCTTCCCGCAACTGCTCCTGCTGATCGAGCCGGCGCACGACGCGGCCGACCGCATCTACAAGGCCATCGTCACCGCCACCGACGGCACAGCCCGATTGAAGCCGATCCTGCGGCCGTACGACACGGTCGGCTCCACGCGCTTCGTGGACTTCGACACGACCCGGCCGGTCTACGCCACGCGGCCGGACAAGTGCCACATCTCCCACGTCGTCGCCGACACCGGCTCGTGGGAGCAAAAACTGGCTCAAACGCTGGAAGAGATGCCCGAGGTCGTGCGCTACGTCAAGAACCACAACCTGGGGTTCACGATTCCCTACACGATCAACGGCGAGGAACACCAGTACACGCCGGACTTCGTAGCCTGTCTGGACGACGGACACGGGCCGGGCGATCTGTTGAACCTGCTCATCGAGGTCAGCGGCGAGGCGAAGAAGGACAAGGCCGCCAAAGTCGCCACCGCACGCACGCTCTGGGTGCCCGCAGTGAACCATCACGGCGGCTTCGGGCGGTGGGATTTCATCGAGATCGGCGATCCGTGGGATGCGGAGAATACGATCCGTGCTAACTTACAGCATCGTAGTAACGACTTCAGTCGTTCTACACCGGAAAGCGACTAAAGTCGCCACTACCAACTCAAGATCGTACGTTCGTAGTAACGACTTTAGTCGTTCCGTGCGATGGAGCGACTAAAGTCGCCACTACCAGCGCATCTCACTCCACTCGTAGCAACGACTTCAGTCGTTACGGAGCAAGAAAACAACATGCTTTATGAGTACAGAAGATTGACACTAAAGGAACGCGAGCTTATTCTGGCCCGCCGCCGCGAGTTGGGCTACCCCTTGCACGCGCCGCCTCATCCTTTTCGCGACGCGGGGCGGTACCTGATCTCGGCGGCGAACTTCGAGCATGTCGCTATCATGGCATCGCCCGACCGCCGCACCGAATTCGAGGCACGGCTGCTGGCGATCATGGAGGAGATTCACGCCGAGGTCTACGCGTGGATTGTGCTGCCGAACCATTATCACATCCTCCTCGGCGTTGATTCCCTTGACCTGGTCTCGGCTGCGCTGAAGCAATTGCATGGGGCGACTTCGCGCGAGTGGAACCTGGCCGATGGGCAGACCGGGCAGCGTCGCGTGTGGTACAAATTCGCCGATCGGATGATCCGCAACGACGCGCACTTCTACTGCGCCCTGAACTACGCGCACTACAATCCAGTCAAGCACGGGTATACCACCGATCCTTACGAATGGCCGTGGTCGAGCCTATCCAATTATCTTGGTTCACAAGGCCGCGAGTGGCTGCGCGAGACATGGAAAACGTATCGTCCGGGTGATGATTTTGGGAAGGGTTGGGATGATTGATTGTGGAAACGACTGCGGAAGCGACTGAAGTCGTTACTACCGTTACTACGATGTTTGCTATGGTGGTTAGTGTGATCGTTACCACGTGTTGGCAATGGCCCATACACAGAGAGCGGACATGTTCAAACTGACGCCGAATCAACGAAACGCCCTGCGCACAAACGTCGCAGAGCACTTCGGGCTGGAGGAACTGAAGACGCTGTGCTTTGACCTCGGCGTGAAGTTCGATAACCTCGCGGGAGAAAGCCTGGACGCAAAAGTCGCAGCACTCATCCTGTGGTTCGAAGAACGCGACCGTACATCTGATCTCATCGAGAAGCTACGGCAGGAGCGCCCAAAGGCCGACTGGAGCCTGAAGCCGCGGCTGTCGCCGAACGACCTCTCAAATGAACCGTTGCGCGAAACCGAGCAATCCCCAGTTGATCGGGGGCCGAATTCTATGCCTCAACCGGCAGCAGGCGGTGCTGACCCGGCCAAGCCGCTTATCGAGCCTAAGAACGGGAAGCCAGGTTGCCAAGTAAAGATGGAAGTGGTGATTGCTCTTACAGTGGCTTTCATCGGACTGATCGGTGTGCTGGGGGAACCCTTTGCCGCGAAACTGGCTGAGCGGTGGTTGCCCAGCGGAACGCCCGTGGCAGGCATGACACCTACCGTCTCTCCCACCTCCTCGGTCACGTCATCTCCGACGGCGACGTTCACAGCGACACCATCGCACACGTGGACTCCGATGCAGACGCCGCCCCATACGTCTATCCCAACCCCATCTCCCACATCTACGTCATCGCCTATTCCGACACCAACGCTGCCCCACACCTCTACTCCCACCCCATCGCGCACGCCAACCCCGCGTGTTGTCGAGACTGCGGTGGTGGCTTTGCGAACCTGGAGTGGCAGGTACGTCACAGACATGGACATCACCCCGAACCGAAGATTGAAAGCACAGGATACGCCGATAGGTGATCGGCAGAAGTTCATTTTGCTATGTCTGGCGAACGACAAAGCCGCACTTCAGATTGCCGACAGATTTGTCTCTGCCTTGAACGACGAACCCGGTCGGAACTGGGAGTTGAGAGTAGAGGTGGTGGAGCGGTTGGCATGGGAAGAGTTTGCGTTGGTCGACCCGGACACCCGAGACCCATTGCATTGTGTCGAAGTCTTGAAACAGCTTCGGCAAGGTGAGGTCAGGCTGGCTTTTCAAACCTTCCACGGCAGGTTCGTGACCGCGTTGGGGCAGGATTATGATTGGGTGCTCAGGGCGGAAACCACCGCACTGGACAGATATGAAAAGTTTACTGTCATCAACCTTGCGTTGACGCCGATAGTCACTCCTACGCCTACGCGATCACCCACGCCAACATCCACGCCTTGCGCAAGTTGCGCTGGCTGTGTTAGCGGGCGAGGCTACGGTTGTCCAGAGAACATGGCAACCGTAGTATCGGGCATGAGTGACCTATCCTGTACGGACATCTTCACTCTGACGTCACCGATCACGGCGACCCAAATCCGCATTGAGATGACGAAAAGGGCGATGGAAGAGTTCGGATACTCTCTATATGAAGTGGAAGCTTACGGCCCCGACGATCCCACGAAGAATTTGCTCAAAGGTGGAGCGGTTAGCGTTTCTTCGACAGAGGATGACCGATACATTGCCACTAACGCCACAGATGGCGGCAAGATCACTCGTTGGGCCGGCGAAAAGGGCCGAGACCCTCAATGGCTGGAGATCACTTTACCCCAACCTGTTCGTCTTAATCGCATTGAGCTCAAATGGGAACAGGCCTACGCGAGGGAGTATTGCGTGATCGTGAAGCCCGCCCAATAGCTCTCGATTGGTTGATACCGGAAGGTCCAACGTATGTCCAAATCAACGACTTCCATCACCGCCCACAAACACACCGACCGCCGCGCCAACATCCCCACCGAGGAGCTGCGCGACTTCGTCGCCGAGGACGAAAACGCACCGATGACACTCCGCTATCCGCGCGACCCATCGCTGGATCCGCAGCTTGTGTGGCAGGGCAAGGACGAGCAGGATGGCGAGGACCTCCTCGTGCCGGCGGTGCCGATCTACATCCAGGAAAAGATCCACCCGCAGGCGATCATCAACGACTTGCTGGCCCAGGCCGCCAAGCCCGGCTCCAGTCTGGCTGAGGCGGCCGCGGCCTACCAGTTGAACATGTTCGCCGACTTCAACGGCGGGCCGGAGGAGTTCGATCAGAAAGTCGAGTTCTACGCGCACGAGCAGAACTGGGCCAACCGGCTGATCCTGGGCGACTCGCTGCTGGTGATGGCGAGCCTGGCGGAGAAAGAGGGGCTGAAGGGCAAGGTGCAGATGATCTACCTGGACCCGCCCTACGGCATCAAGTTCGGCTCCAACTGGCAGGTCAGCACGCGCAAACGTGACGTCAAGGATGGCAAAGCCGAAGACGCCACCCGCCAGCCAGAGCAAGTGCGCGCCTTCCGCGACACCTGGAAGCTGGGCATCCACTCGTACCTGGCCTACCTGCGCGACCGGCTGGTGGCAGCGCGCGAGTTGCTGACTGAGACCGGCAGCGTCTTCGTGCAGATCGGGGACGAGAACATGCACCTGGTGCGATGCGTGCTGGACGAGGTATTTGGAAGTGAGAACTTCGTATCACTCATTCAATTTCAGAAAACAGGAGGCGCATCAACTAAGCTGCTAGCCTCGACAGTGGATTATCTCCTTTGGTATGCCAAGGATATCAATGTCGTAAAATACCGGCAGCTCTACGTTGCCAGGGAACTCGGAGAGACCAATCTGGATCGATATGATCTCTTTGTTGCGGATGATGGCCTTATTCGACGCCTGAAGCCTGACGAGATTGCCGGCATATTGCCGCTGCCACAGGGGAAACGTTACCAGCTGACCAGTTTATTGTCGGATGGTGTCACTTCCAGCCCACAAGGATTCTCTTTCGCGGGCAAGATGTACGTACCTCGATCCGGAACGCACTGGAAAACATCCGTTGAGGGTCTAGCTCGGTTAGCAGTAAACAATCGTGTCGAGGTTATGGGATCTGTGGTGCGATATCGAAGATACCTTGACGATTTTGCGGTCGTGCCTCTCACAGATCGTTGGGAATCGCTTCAACTTGGTGTCGAACTCACCTACGTGGTCCAGACTTCACCTCAGGTCATTACGCGCTGTCTTCTGATGACCACCGACCCCGGCGACCTGGTGCTCGATCCGACCTGTGGCAGCGGCACGACGGCCTACGTTGCGGAGCAATGGGGCCGGCGCTGGATCACGTGCGACACCTCGCGTGTAGCCCTGGCGCTGGCGCGCACGCGGCTCATGTCTGCCCGGTATCCCTTCTACCTGCTGGCCGATTCGCCGGAAGGTGCCAGGAAGGAGCTGGAGCTCAGCGGCGCCGGCGCGTTTGGCGAGGCGACGAAAGCCGCTGCGTTGATGACGATGGGGGACATCCGCAAGGGCTTCGTCTACAAGCGCGTCCCGCACGTCACCCTGAAGTCCATCGCCAACAACGAGGAGATAGATGCGATCCATGCGAAATGGCAGGAGACGCTTGAGCCGCTACGGGCC
>Ga0194126_10000982_pt1 | contig 48285 bp, 30 predicted proteins | sample TA2KigC150mmetaG_FD_148641 | JGI IMG/M metagenome (GOLD analysis project Ga0194126, IMG submission 148641) | Freshwater microbial communities from Lake Tanganyika, Tanzania - TA2015035 Kigoma Deep Cast 150m | ecosystem: Environmental > Aquatic > Freshwater > Lake | place: Tanzania: Lake... | reverse complement strand
AGAAAATTATAGGTCAGAATTATTATGGAAATATTTTATGAAGGATCCTGATGTTAAATCAGGTCTATCAAAAATTCCATTCTTTCCAGATCCAACTGATGTCAGTGAAGAACTGTCTGCGATTAGTGATTTCAGCTTATATGGTAATTTCCCAAATCCATTTAATTCGTCAACAACAATAAAATTTTCGATTCATAATAACCAAAATGTAGGAATAGTTATTTACAATTCACTTGGACAATTAGTACGGAAATTAATTGACAAAGAATTTGATAGAGGTAACCATTATGTTATTTGGGATGGAACAGATAATTACAATCAGCTGGTTTCATCAGGAACTTATTTTTATTTAGTTCAAAGTAATTCTCAAAAACAAATTGGTAAAATGGTTTTACTTAAATAACGTATCATTTCAATCCGTCGGTTGACTGATGAGAAATCTTAAAACATTTTGAATTGATTAATAATTTTTATTTTCTTCCAAAGAAATAATTTTAAAAAAATAATTCTAAGGATTTATATGTTTAATACAATTGGATACAATGTTGAATGATTACAAAAAATGCTTAGGATTTTTCATTTTTTGCTGTTTTATTAATTTTATAACAGCATTCAATTTATACGCTCAAAATAAAAATGAGAATCTTGCAACAACTGGAAGTATAACTATCTCTTCTGAAGAATTCACACGTAGGTATGAGTTCACTCCTCATCCGCAAAATAAAATATCAAATTTAATCGATCCTAAAAGAGAATTTCTCCTTACAATAATAGCAGAAAAACTATTAGCGCAAGAGGCATCAAAGCTTGGATTGAATAGAGATGAAGATTTAGCAAGCTTAATAAATTATCTAAAAGGTATTTTTTTACGTGACGCACTTTACCAAATTGAAATAAAAAATAAAATTACTTTTTCTGATTCATTATTTAAGATTGGTCAAGAAAGAATAAAAAAAATATTTTCATTGAAATTTCTATTTGCACAAGATATAAATGAAATTGATTCTCTCTACACACTTCTTAATAACAAAGTCAATTTTGATTCTCTATTAGTTACGCGAGATGAATATGCTGAACAAGACAGCATTAAAAAAGTAACTTTTGGAGAGATGCATCCTTTAGTTGAAAATCAAGTTTATAATTTATTACCCGGTCTTTTTTCAAAACCAATTAAGATGAAAGAAGGATGGTATATTTTTAAAGTTTCATCAATTGAAACAAAAGGTGGTATTAGTTTAGATGAAGAAACAAAAGTGAAAAGAATAATTTCTAATAGGATTGAAGATGAGTTATATGAAAAATTTTATAAAGATTTTTTCCAAGGAATTACAGTAAGCACTGACAAAGAACTTTTTGAACAATTAGTGAACCAGTTTTTTAATTATTTAAACGAGAATGAAAAACAATTTTCAAAAACTGCGAAAGTAAATTTTCAGCTTGGCGAGGTAGAGCTAAAGGAAATAACTAAATTAATGAGAAACGAGCATTCTAAAACTTTCATCAAATTTCCAGAAAATCCCATTTCAGTAAAACAATTTTTAAATTATTTAATGTTCTCGGGAATTAATTTTAATCAAGTTGATTTTTCATATATGCAAAAAATTCTAAGCACAACAGTTTTCAATTACATTAAAAATGAATTGTTGATCAGAGAAGCTTTGAAAAGAGGATACGATAAATTACCAAGTGTGCAAAATGAATTAAAAATTTGGAATGAATACTATTTATCACAGCGGTTGATGAATAAAATTTATTTAAGTAAATCAGCCACTGACGAAGAAGCCTTACATTTTTATAATAAAGAAAATAGAGTTGTTCATTTACCTGATTCAATTAAAATTGCAGAACTCACCACTAACAATTTAGATACTATTAGTGAAATATTAGAGAACATCATTAACGAAACTAATCTTGTAGCTTTAGCAAAAAAATTTGAGAATAGAATTATCAATGCAAGCAAAGTAGTCTCAGATTTTTTTCCAGTTACCCAAAGAGGTGAAATCGGAAAGATTGCATCACAAATGGAAATGAATCAAATTTATGGTCCAATAAAAACCTCTGAAGGTTATTCACTAATACAGCTAATTGACAAAAAAAATGGAGCGACTAAAAAATTTGCAGTATTTGAAGATGCCAAGAGTGAAGTGAAAAATATTATAAGATCTAAAAAAATGATGGAAGAGTTGGATACTTTAACATCTCGACTGGCATTGGAATCAAATCTTAAAATAGATTATGAATTATTAAATAAATTGAAACTTACTGATGTAAATATAATTGTGCTGAAAAGATTTGGGTTTGGCGGTCAGTTATTGGCAGTTCCATATTCTCAGCCATTTTCATCATGGTATAATTTATATTTGGAAGAATTCAAGAAAAGTTTACCCTAAATATGAAACCTCTAAGAGAATATATAAACAAATTTTATATTTCCTTAATTATAATAACTACGATTACAATAATTGCATTTATACTTTTGTTTTTTACTGGTGTAAACTTTTTGCCTCCGGCGGATTCTGAAAAGAAAATTTATTTTGTTGATAATATATCACCCGGACATAAAATAGTTATCGAAAGATTTAATGAATTGAATAAAGGACACATAAAGGTAATTCCAATTAACCTTCCATTTGAAAAATTCAGCACTAATGAACGTAAAGAATTATTAATTAGATATTTAAGAAGCAAAAGTGACCGAATCGATATTTTTTCAGTAGATCAAATATGGACGCCGAGATTTGCAAAATTTGTTGAACCGCTTGGCAGTTATTATCCAACCAATAAAAGAGATCTTTATTTGCATTCTGTAATTAAATCTTGTTATTACAATGATCAATTAGTTGCGGTACCACTCTACCTAGATATAAGTGTTATGTACTATAATATTGATGAATTAAAAACGCTACCAAATTATTATAACATCAAAAAAGAACTCGATAATTTTATTACATGGGAAAGGTTTATAGAAATTGGTAATAAATACAAGAAGAATGGAAAACCGTTTTATGTTTTTCCAGCCAGCAACTATGAGGGTTTGTTGTGCAGTTATTTTGAACTTATGGAATCTCAAAACAAAAAAGTTTTTTTTGAAGATTCTGTAAATCTCTCCAACAAAGAATCTGTAAAAGCAGCTCAATTGCTAGTCGATTTAGTTAATAAGTATAATCTTTCGCCTGTTGCAGTTACCGGCTTTAAGGAAACTGAGTGTGATATAGAATTTATTTCTAAAAAGGGAATGTTTTTAAGAAACTGGCCCGGTTTTTATAAATGGTACGATACTTTTATTGGAGAAGAAAACCCATGGGAAAAATACGGAATTGCACCTTTGCCGTATTTTAACGGTTCAAAACATTCTAATTTAATTGGAGGTTGGAATTTAATGATCTCTGCTTACTCAAAAAATAAAGGAGCTGCACTTGAGTTTATTAAATTTCTAAACAGCGATGAAGCTCAATCTATTCTATACGAGAAGAGCGGATATCTTCCGATAACAAAAAATTTTTATGAGAATAAAAACTTTATTAATAAATATCCGCAGTTATCGTTCTATAAAGGTTTGTTTAATTCGATTGTTCACAGACCTTATTTAGAAAAATATACACGCTATTCAGATATTCTAAGTCACTACCTTAACTTAGCAATTAAAAATGAAATCACAGTTCTTGATGCATTAAAAAAAGCAGAGAGCATAATTAATTCTGATAAAATCTTTTTTAAGTAAAAATGACACGAAGATTATTTGACAATCTAAAGAAATATCATTTTGAGTTTAAGCACTTGTCTGTGCTTTTCATCGGATTGGTACTTTTTCAATTAATCCTTTCTCTTACACATAGGTCCTCGTTAAATGCATTCGTAGAAAAGAGTCAGGAATGGTATCAAAATCATTCTGCCGAACGTCTCGCTGAATTTAGTACAACTTCATTAGAACTTCTGTTTGAAACTATAATACTTAAGGAACCAACTAGTGAAGAAGAGAAAAGAAAAATCATTCACTTTTTTGATATCATTTTAAATCAACAGCTTCTTCAACAAAACATTGAAGAAATATGTTTGCTGGTTAACGACAAAGACTCTATACGTGCATTGGATAATGGAAGGGATCTATACGAGTTTATTTTTTCTAAAATGATTGATCCATTACGTATTAATAAAGAACATAATTATGCAATTGATCTTTATAAGCAAATTCAAAATGAACTTTTTACAAGCGAATCAATCGTTAATATTTTAAAAGAGAAAAATGATTATCACATTTTTGTACCATTTGTTCCAAGCGGAGAATTTGTTGGGGCGCTTTATTTGAAAAGCACTCCTGATTTATCATTTATTCAAAAAGAAATTATATCAAGTTATGAGGAAACATCAATTTTGTATTCAGCTTTATTTCTTTTGGGTTTAATTAGCATGTATTACATTTCTTCCTATACAGTTAAAGAGAGAGACGAAGCACAAAAATTGTTGCTTGAAGAACATGAAAGTCATATTAAAGAGCAAATAGTTCATGAAAAAGAATCTATGTTTACTAAACGAATTTATCATACGCATCATAAAGCTGAAAAGGTAATGGGGTTCATAAAAGAAGATTTACGTTTACTTTCCAACGATAATATTGAAGAAATAAAATACCGACTTAATAAATATTCAAATTTTGTGTCGAGAGTTATTTATGATATGAAATGGTATGATCCGCCAATTCAGACTATAAGAAATGCGACTTTTAAAACAAATATTAATGAAGTAATTAGTTTTATTGTGGATAATATTTTTGGCAGAACCGCTAAAAAATCTAATTCGTTTGAAATTAATTTAAATCTGGATGAACAGATACCAATAATTAATATCAACGAATTTGTCATTTGGGAAATTATTGAGCCTTTAATTCAAAATAGTATTGATCATAGCGATGACGCTTTAATAATCGAAATTACTACAAAATATTTCCCCGAAAATAATTTAACAACTTGTTCTATTTCCGATAATGGAAAAGGGATTAACCCAAGTCTGCTTGAAAAGAATGAATTTGGCATTAAGAAATTGTTTTTGGAAAACGTTACAACAAAAAGTGACAACCAATCGAGCGGTTACGGCTGTTATATTGCATATCAAATTGCAAAAGAAAGGTGCGGCTGGCAAATTGATGTTGAAAATAATTCCAACAAAGGATGTGTGTACACAATTACAATTCCACATTAATTAGGTATGCGTATGCAAAAGGAAAACCAAATCAAAATTCTGCTTATTGAAGATGAAGAATTTGATTTAAGAAGAGTTGAAAATACTATTCGACCCTTTTCTGAAAGAATATTAATTCAAGATATAGCTTCCGAAGGGAAATATGCTCTTGAATTATTGCATAGTAAACAAAAATTGTATGATGTAGTTATTATGGATTACCAAATTGCTGGTGGATTGAGAGGAGAACAATTAATAAAAAAAATAAAGGATATCGATCCTTCCATTCAAATTATTGTTATTACTAAAATGACAATTAACATAACAGATTACGAATTCGCTCATAACCTTATTGAAGCTGGTGCATTTTGGTACTGCACAAAATATCCTGGAGACATTGAAGAATATATTTATCAACCTACTGATTTTGTTATGAGTATATTCAATGCGTATGAACGGAGAATTTTATTAAAGGATAAACAGAGGTCGAAACAGAAACTAGATAATAATGTTTCGAATATTTTAGAAGCCAAAAAAATTATTGGCGTCTCTGATGTTATTAAAAAATTACGAGAGCAAATTAATAATTATTCCAAGAGCAAAGCCCCATTGCTTATTAGTGGTAAATCCGGTACGGGGAAAGAATTAGTTGCATATAATATTCACTATCTAAGTTCAAGAAAATATGAAAACTTTGTACCTATAAATTGTGGAGGTATACCAGATCAGTTAATAGAAAGTGAGCTGTTTGGATATGAAAAAGGAGCTTTTACTGGCGCTAATAAAAGTAAACCTGGATTATTTGAAATTGCAAATAATGGAACAATTTTTCTAGATGAAATTTCTGAATTACCACAAAGTGCTCAAGTAAAACTATTAAGAATTCTTCAAGACGGAGAAGTTGAAAAAATTGGGCGCACTGAAAAGGTCAAAGTTGATGTTCGTATAATTTCTGCTACAAATAAATATTTGGAAGAAGAAATTTCTCAAAAAAGATTTAGAGAAGACCTTTATTACAGATTGAATGTAATTCCAATTACCATTCCTCCGCTCAAAGAGAGAAAAGAAGATATTTTACTGCTGGTTGATTATTTCATGAATGAGTATTCAATTGATATGGGGAAAACGCTTCCAATTCTTAGTGAAGATGCAATTAAATTATTGACCGAGTATGAATGGCCGGGAAATGTTCGTGAATTGAAAAACTTAGTTCAACGAATACTTTTTTATGACGAAAATATTATCAATGCAAGTTTATTGGAAAATGCTCTCGGTAAAAAAGTGTCCGATCTTGAAAATTATTTCGGCAGTGATGGAATTAGTTTTAAATCCACTGCAGAAAATTTACCGTTAAAACAGATGGAAAAAGTATTCAGAGAAAAATATTTTAGATTTGTCCGAAGCCAATGCGATTCCGATTCCGAAGCTGCAAAAAAACTTGGATTGGCTCCTCCAAATTACTTTAGAATGTGCAAAGAATTGGGACTGAAATAATTATCAAAGTAATAAAATCTAATTATCATTTTGATAAATAATTTTTTTAACAAGCGATTATTAATTACTATTGACATCAAATAAGTAAAATAATAATGGTATAAAAATTGTCAAGTCTTTATTCACTTAATATAACGGCACTTCTATATGTTTAGCAAATTAATTGCAAAAACAATCTTACTTATTTTTATAATATTTATTAAAGGTTTCTCACAAACCTCTACACTCGAGGCTACTCTTTCAATTCAAGATATAAATGGTATTAAAGTTCCATACCAAAATGGTATGCCATTGCCGTCATTTGAAAAACAGAATACGCGTACAATTATTAATTTGTCGGGAGAATGGAAGAAGCAACGCTTCGTGGCTGATGATAATATTTCAATGTCCAAACGAGATGGGTCTGGAATTTCTGCAATAGAAGTTGAAGCTGCGGGCAGACAACTTTCTAATTTCAACGATGCAAGCTGGCTTAAAAAAAATCTACCCGGAGTTGAAAATGCTTTGAATGAAATCGATTCGCCAACCGGATTATACCCGGAATTTTATAATGACGGAATTTGGTACAGAAGAACTTTTAATGTGGAAGCTTCACAATCTGGAAAATTTGCTAAACTTATTTTTTATGCAGTTAATTATGTTTGCGATGTCTGGATAAATGATAAATATGTTGGCTATCATGAAGGCGGTTATACGCCATTTGCTTTCGATGTATCATCACTTCTTCATTATGGATCATCTAATACAATTGCCATAAGAGTTGATAACATCGCGTGGGGCTCAAGAAAGGATATAATTCCATTTAATCAGGTTGATTGGTTTAATTATGCTGGTGTAATTCATGATGTATATTTGGAAATATCTGATGCCGTTTCTGTTACTCGTACTAATATTGTTCCAAAAGATCTTGATGGTAATGTTGAAACAACTGTAATTTTGAATAACAAAAAAAATATTTCCTCAGATATAAAAATTTCCGTACAGATTTTTGAAGCCGCGGTAAATCAAAGTAACATTCAAGCTGAATATGCGAAAGACCTAATTGGAACAGAAGTTCTAATCTCAGGAACAACTCAACAAAATATTAGTATCAATTCAAATTCAGTAACTGCTTGGAAATCTATTATCAAAATCTCTAATCCGAAAATTTGGTCTATGAAATCCCCAAACCTTTATGTAATGAAAGTTTCATTATTTTCTGGTACTAACGTGATCGATGAATATTATACTCAATTTGGAATTAGAACAGTTGCCGCAAACAATGGAAAGTTTTTATTAAATAATAGAATTATGTTTTTGCCCGGACTTGCGCGCCATGAAGAACATCCAGATTATGGCAGAAGTGTTCCAAAGGAAATTATCTATACTGATTTAGTTGCTGTAAAAAATTTAAATGCTACCTATCTTAGAACGGCTCACTATCCAAATCACCTTTATACTTATTTAATTGCAGATAGAATTGGTTTGGCAATTATGGAAGAAATCCCACTTTGGCAATGGGATACTCAAGATGTTTGGGATATTCAAAACAACACAAGAAAAATTCATCAACAAATGTTTCGCGAAATGGTTTATAAAGATTTCAATAGACCATCTGTTATTATGTGGAGTACTTCCAACGAATGTCATTTAGATGGCGGTGGAAGATTGGTTTATCATAACATGATTAAAAATGATTATCGATCAAATTATAATGATGGGCGTTTACTTACTCAATCAGCCGCAGCAGATAAACCCGGCGCTGCAGATATTACGCAAGAACCGCTTGATGTCGCCGGCTGGACAATCTACTTTGGAATTTTTTATGGAACAAGTAAAAATTATCTTGGTCCTACATTTTCATTTTTGAATTCTGCAAGAACTGCTTTTCCAAACAAACCATTAATTGATACCGAATTTGGATTTTGGTCTTCTGAAAATGGGACTACCGAAGCAGAACAAGTAAATGTTTTTAATCAAACATTTAGTGCATTTAAATATCATACACCTTACGATATTTCTGGAACTGAAAATCCATCTGGTACGTTAATGGGAACAACTTGGTGGTGTATTTTTGATTGGTATCAGTATAAACCAAAAAAGAACGGATGGCAAACTATGGGTTTAGTTTCTATGGATCGAAAGACAGAGAAACAAGTTGCCGGCACTCTAAGAAATGCATATTTACCTTTTGCATCGAGAGATGGAATATTAGTAGATGTAAAAGAAAATTTTGAAATTTTGCCAAATCAGTTTTCCTTAAAACAAAATTTTCCAAATCCATTTAATCCTGAAACGGTCATCGGTTATCAGTTGCCGGTTCAAAGCAGAGTGACATTAAAAGTTTATGATATACTTGGGAGGGAAGTTACAACTCTTGTAAATGAATTTTTACAACCTGGAACTTATAATTCTCAATTCTCAATTCGTAATTCTCAATTACCAAGTGGTGTTTATTTTTATCAATTAAAAGCTGGTAATTTTTTAGAAACAAAGAAAATGATTTTGTTGAAATAGTATCAAATGATACCTAAGGAAGGGATAATACTATGAAATTACTTAAAATGTTATTTATTATACTATTTGTAACAACATTTAGCTGTTCTTCACAATCAACTGAAAATGAGAACAAGCAAGACGAAGTAGGTAAAATTCCTGGTTGGAGCCTTGTTTGGTCGGATGAATTCAATAAAGATGGTTTGCCTGATATTAATAAATGGGGATATGATGTTGGAGATCATGGATGGGGAAATCAGGAGAAACAATATTACTCATCTTACAGATCTGAAAATGCAAGAGTTGAAAATGGTAAATTAATTATTGAAGCGCGTAGAGATTTTTTTAACAATAAGGAATATACATCAGCTCGATTAGTTACAAAAGGCAAAGGAGATTGGGTTTACGGTCGTATTGAAGTTCGCGCGAAAATTCCGTATGGAAAAGGAACTTGGCCAGCAATTTGGATGCTGCCATCCGTATGGAGTTTAGGAAATGGCGGTTGGCCCGATAATGGCGAAATTGATATTATGGAACATGTTGGTTATAATCCTAATGTTATACATGCATCTATTCATTGTAATAAATATGTTCATACAAATGGAACTCAAAAAACTGCTACGATAAATATTGCAGATGCAATTACAACATTCCATAACTACATTATTGAATGGAGTGAAAGTGAAATAAAAGCATTTGTTGATGATAAATTATATTTTACATTTAAGAATGAAGGTAAAGGTTGGGAATATTGGCCTTTTTATAAAAGTTTTCACCTGATATTAAATATTGCAATTGGAGGAACTTGGGGCGGTGTTCAAGGAATTGATAATTCTATTTTCCCTCAGAGAATGGAAATAGAATATGTAAGGATTTACAAAAAGGATTAATGCTTAATGAAACAATTATTATAATAATAATAAAACATTATTATAATGATAACTATTATTTCTTCTTAAGTTAACTTAATCGATAAAAGCTTTAGTATCTAACTCTCTCTTTAGGTATTATTTTTGCATAGAATTATATATGAATAATCCAATCAGTTTAATTGACAGTTTAATAATCCTACTTTCCATTATCATTGTTTTGGCAATTGGACTATACTTCCGTAACAAGGATTCTAACACAAACGAATATTTTTTAGCTGGAAGAAGTTTAGGCTGGTTTGCAGTTGGCATCTCGCTTTTTGCAACGAACATTTCAAGTGAACATTTTATTGGATTAGCTGGTTCTGGTGCATCTCGTGGTTTAGCAGTTGGGCAGTTCGAATTAATTGCTATTTTTCTTCTAATACTTCTTGGATGGTTCATTGCACCTATTTATAAGAATTTGGGTGTTAGCACTACTCCAGAATTTTTGGAGAAGAGATTTGATGTTTCAAGCCGCAAATTATTTTCGGGCATTTCAATTTTTACTTATATCATTACAAAAATTTTAGTTACACTTTTTGCTGGTGGAATTTTATTTAACATGATTCTTGGCTGGAGTATTTTTACTTCGGCAGTGGCAATTGTATTATTGACTGGTGTTTATTCATTGGTAGGCGGGTTCTCTGCAGTTGTAAAAACACAAGTGTTTCAAGGAATCCTTTTAATTATAAGTACGATAATTCTTACTGTTTATGGTCTTATCGAAGTTGGCGGGATTTCTGGATTACAACAAAAACTTCCAGAATCATATTTTCAAATGTTCAAAGCAATTGATGATCCAGATTTTCCATGGACGGGAATAATTTTTGGCGCACCTATTATTGCCTTCTGGTATTGGTGTGCAGATCATTACATAGTTCAAAGAGTTTTAGGCGCAAAAAGTATTGATGCTGTACGTAAAGGGACTCTTCTTGCTGCTGCTTTAAAAATTCTTCCTTTGTTTGTTTTAGTAATGCCCGGCTTAATTACAGTGGCACTTTATCCCGAAGCAGCTGGGGATATTGCATATCCAACTTTATTAGCTAGTGGAATTATTCCAGTTGGTATAAAAGGAATTGTGATCGCTGGATTTCTAGCTGCAATGATGTCCTCATTATCTGCATCATTTAATAGCATCGCTGCTCTTTATACATTGGACTTTTACAAACCCAAACATCCAGATGCATCTGAAAGAACTTTAGTTTTAGTCGGCAGATTAATAACTATAGCTGTAGTTGTTGCAGTGCTGCTGATAATTCCATTTGTCAAAATTATTAACTCTCATATTTATATTTTCTTACAAAGCACTCAAGCTTTTATAAGTGCTCCAATAACTGCTGTTTTTATACTTGGACTTTTTATAAAAAAAATTAATTCGAGGAGTGCTTTTCTTGCATTGGTTGTTGGCGAGTTTTTTGGACTTTCAAGATTTATTCTTGAACTTCTAGTTAAAGAAAATTTGATTACAAATTCTTTATTAGTTTCTTATGCACAAATTAATTATCTCCATTTTACCATAATTCTATTTATAGCAACTGGAATTTTTCTATTAGTATTTAATTATGTTTTTATCAGCATAAATAAATATGACTACGGAAGAATTATTTCTACTGGTGATGTAATATTTAATAAAAACTCTACTGCAAACATTAGTAATAATCTAATCTTTGCCGGAGTAATTTTAATAATAACACTTAGTATTTGGTATATTTTTATTTAATAAGGTTAAATGGATTTTATCCATTAACATTTTAATAACACTAAAATAATGGGAGGCATTTTATGAAGAGATTAATAACAACTCTTCTATTTATTCTCTTTGTAGGTTCAGTACATGGACAATGGTATTTCCAACCATGCGATAGTTCTGTAAACAAGGGTTTCTGGGATACACAGACTATGTACGATAACGGCGCTGGAAAAGCTAAAATGGATTTATCAGATCATTTTACTGATAAAAAACAAGGAACCGGCGCAATGAAACTTGATTATACAATTGCTGCTGGAGATGGCTGGGGAGGTTATATTGTACGCACAACAACTCCACCAAACCTTCCAAATTACTTAGATCTTTCTGCTGGAACACATCTTTCATTTTGGTATAAAGTTGTTACTCCAATTGTAACATCACAAGCTGGAGCAACTTTTATGGAATTTAAAATTGGGGATTTTGATGCAGATAATAAAAGAGATCTCTGGTTTAGAGAAATGAAAGATCTAAATCTTGCTGATGCTTCTGGACAATGGAAACAAGTAACTGTAGATCTTGCAACATTTAAAGATGGGGGAGATAAAACAGCAGAATGGGCATTACAATTTGGTGATGGTGATAGAGCAATTCAACTTGACAAAATTAAAAGTTTTGAGATAGCTCTAGTATATATCACACCTGGCAATAATACTAATCCACCAACTGCATCTGGAGTGGTATTGTTTGATGGATTTCAAATTACTGGTAATAGATATACACCTATAACAACATTTGATAACGTAGCAACTGGTTATTGGACTGGCACAGATGATATGGGCTGGGCTGGTGATGCCGGTAAAAGTAGTATTGCACTTGCAAATGAAGCTACAGACAAAGTTGAAGGCACTGGTGCTATGAAATTGACATATACCGTTAATGCATCTCAAGATTGGGGTGGTTATCTTAATCTGTCAAAAAATATTACCAAACCAGATAAATTTGAAGAAAGAACTGCACTTGTTGTGTATGTAAAAAATGTCACTCCGCATGCATCTACAAACAAACAAAGATTAAGTATGAGATTCTTTGTAATTGAAAATAATACTGGAGTTGATGAAGGATGGGTTTGTAGAGTGCCAATTGATTGGAGTAAAACATCAGACTGGATAAGAGTTTATATGCCACTTGTCAAAAAACCAGCAATTGCTGTCGGAAATGATAAAATGTTTCCGACAAATGGATTTGCACAACCTTGGTGGGATGAAAAAGGAGATAAAGACTTTAATCCAGAATTTATAAAAGGATTTAAAATTGAATTATCCGCTGAAGGGAATACTGGTCCAACTGGTGGAGGCACTAAGGGCGAAAAATTGAGCGGAGTTATTTTATTTGATGTTGTACAACAATCGGGTTTTCAATTTGCAGATAAAGTTGCTCCGGTTGCACCACAAGGTTTTGCTGTTATTAAAGGAAGTTATACAAACCTTGTGACTTGGACTGATGTTCCCGGAGAGGTTGGTGAGAAGTATAATGTTTTTTACAGTACTAAACCAATTACAAATGTTAATGCACCTGATGTACTCGGACTAAAAGTAAATATTGCAGAAGGAACACAAGTTGTAGATCACCTTTTACTCGCGCCTCAAAATGATAAAGACGTTACATTTTATTATGCAGTAAATTGTATTGATAAAGCTGGAAATATTGGCGCAGCTACTGTCTCTGCTGCAATTGTAAATAAAGGAAAAGGAATTCCAACTATATCATTGCAACCGCCAACAAACTTTAAAGCTGATGGTGATTTATCGGAATGGGTTCATATTAAACCATTCAAATTAAAAGTCTCTGATGGTTCTGCAACAATTGTGAATAACTTTAAAGTAACTAATGATGCTGATTGTTCTGCAGACTGCTATGTGGCAATTGATAAAAACTTTCTTTACGTAGCGTTTAATGTTAATGACGATGTTGTTTATGATAATATCGGGTATTACAATAGAGGTAACAGCTGGGCACTTGATGCAACTGATTTAGAATTTGGTCTTTATAATCAAACTGGTAAACCTCACACCCAATACTTACGTGGTAAAACTCCTGATTATCATTTAAGGTTTAATAAACTTAGATTAAGAAATGACCACTGGACAAGTGAGAAGGATTCATTACTACTTCCTGGACCAAACTATTATTGGCAAGAAAAATTCCCATCCGGTTATATTATTGAATCAAAAATATCACTTAACGATCTAGCAAAACTCAGAAGAAGTGCAACTGCTATTAAAGATACAATTTATGTAAAGGAAGGATATAAGATTCCGTTTGACATTGTAATTAATGATAATGATGGCGGAACTTCTAGTGAAGACTGGCAAAATAGAGAGGGCATGATTAGCTGGAGTCCTTTCAATCAAGATCAAGGTTGGCAATATCCTGATCGTTGGCTTTATACTTGGATTGGTAATACAGATCAAATAACAACTGACGTTGAAGAAGAATTGCCATTCAGTTATTCACTTGAACAAAATTACCCTAATCCATTCAACCCAACTACTCAGATAAATTACTCAATTGCTAAATCTGGTCATGTTTCACTCAAGATATTTGACATCTTGGGAAGAGTTGTTTCAGAACTTGTTAATAAGGAGCAAAGTCCAGGTCAATACACCGTTGATTTTAATGCAACTAAATTGGCAAGCGGAGTTTATTTCTATCGAATTGAAAGCGGCTCTTTCTTAAGTGTTAAGAAAATGATGCTCATAAAATAATAATTTAAGGGCACAGCAGAATTGCTGTGCCCTTCTGCTTCTTTTTTGAATTACTAAGTGAACTTTCACTTAATGGGAGTACTAGAGTAATGAAACTTTATACTAAAGCATGGATATGTGTAATTTTTTTGTTGATGATACCACTTAATTTCTATGCCGGCACTACTGGTAAAATATCCGGGAAAATTATTGATTCTGAGACAAAGGAGCCCTTGATTAGTGCTAATGTGATTATTCAAGGGACCAATTTTGGAGCTGCTGCTGATATTGAAGGCGACTATTATATAAATAATATCCCACCGGGTACATACACCTTAATAATTAGTTCTGTTGGCTATCATAAAGTAACTATTGAAAAAGTTGTTGTTAGAATTGACCTTACTACACGTATTAATGTTGAACTAACACCAACGACAATTAATCTTGGAGAAGTTGTTGTTCAAGCACAACAGCCTTTAGTAACAAAGGACTTAACCTCAACTTCTGCAATTGTTTCATCCGAAGATATTAAACTTATGCCAGTTGAAAATATTCATCAAGTTATCAACCTACAAGCTGGAGTTGTTAATGGGCATTTCAGAGGAGGAAGATCCGGGGAAGTTGCATATTTAATTGATGGAGTTTCTGTTACGGATGCATTTAATAATGGACTTTCATTAGAAGTTGAAAACAGCTCAATCCGTCAAATGGAAATTATCAGTGGTACTTTCAACGCAGAGTATGGACAAGCAATGTCTGGAATTGTTAACATTGTTACAAAAGATGGAGGCGCAAAGTTTGAGGGAAATGTTTCTGCCTATGTTGGAAATTATTTTACAACTCGTAAAGAAATTTTTCAAAATCTTAACAAGTTTAATATGGATGGACCAAGAGACGTGCAATTTAGTTTAAGCGGCCCTACAAAAATTTTAAGTAATCTTACATTTTTTCTTACTGGTAGATATTATCGTGACGAAGGCTCGATGTACGGTATAAGAGTTTATAATACATTTGATGACAGACCGATATTCCCAAATTCTCAAGACCAGACTTTTTGGATTGATAGAGGAACGGGTGATAGTGCTTTTGTTCCTATGAATCCATACGAAAAAAAATCATTTAATGGTAAACTAACTTATTCACTTGATAAATTTAAATTCAGCTACAGTGTTTTTTGGGATGATACTTGGAATAAAGGATATAATCATTCCATGAAATGGACACCCGACGGAATAAAAAATCATTACAGAACTAATTTGGTTCATGGTTTTCAAATAAATTATTATCCAAGTCAAAGTACTTTTTCGACATTAAAACTTTCTATTAATAGATATAAATACTGGGGTTATTTGTATGCAGATGAATATGATACCCGATATATTGAGCCGAATCAAGGGACACCATATTCAAGCTATACATTTAGACAAGGTGGCAATGAAACTGATAGATATGACCGCTACACAATTACTTATTTAGGACAATGGTCAATCGAATCTCAAATAACAAAAGAACATAAAATAAAACTTGGCGTTGAAGCGAGATACCACAAATTATTTAATCGATGGAAGGATATAAGAAACTTAACCGAAGGTCAAATTGATTCTCTCGGAAATTCTATCTTTACATTAGGATACAGCGTTCCCGGCACGAAGTATCATGATGTATATGTTGGCAATTCAGAAAATACTAGAAGTCCGTATGAATTTTCCGCTTATATCCAGGATAAAATGGAATATGATATTATGATCATAAATGCTGGGGTAAGGTTCGATTATTTTAGCTCTAACATAAATTTACCATCAGATTTAAGAAATCCATTAAACAACCCAAACTTTCCTGGCGCAGATCAGAAACGAAATGCAGTCTCAGAATTTCAAATCAGTCCAAGATTTGGTGTATCTTTCCCGATGTCTGATAAAGGAGCAATCCATTTTTCATATGGACATTTTTTCCAAATTCCAAGTTTTGAAAATTTATTTTCTAATTCTGGTTACTTAATTGACCAAACAACTTCCCTTTCTTCAACAGTTGGTAATCCGGAATTGAAAGCACAAAAAACAACAAAGTACGAAATTGGATTGCAACAAGTTATTTTCCCAAATGTTGCATTAGATATTTCAGTTTATTACAGTGATATTAGAAACTTACTCGGAATGCAAATCCTTCAAACTTACGAAGGATTTTTATTTGGAAGATTTATTAATAGAGATTATGGAAATGTTAAAGGATTAATTGTATCGCTTGAAAGAAGGTTTGTTGATTTCTTCAGTGCTAAAGTTGATTATACTTATCAAGTTGCATCCGGTAATGCATCAGATCCTTTTACAGAGTATTACAATAATCAATCTGATCCTCCAGTAGAAACAAATAAAAAAGTTGTTCCGCTAAATTGGGATCAAACACATACATTAAACCTATCGGTAAATTTTGGGAATCTTGTTGATTGGTCTGCCGGATTAATTATTTCATACGGTTCTGGCGCGCCTTATACAGTTGATCCAAGATATACTCAAGGACTTCGATTTGAGAATAATGGTCGTAAACCTTCAACTCTCAATGTTGATCTCAAAGCAAATAAAGTATTTAAAATTTTTGGATTCGACTTTAATACATTCCTTTTGATTTATAATTTATTTGATATTAAGAATGAATATGGCGTGAGCTCAACAACCGGAAGAGCCGGGCAAGATCTTAATGTTAAATTTGCCGGACCAATCATTGGTAAAAATACTATAGAGCAATTCTTAAATAATCCTGGTGATTATTCTTCACCAAGAAGAATAAGTATTGGTTTTAATGTCGGATTTTAATCTAAGACAACGGAGAAATTCAATGAAGCGAATAATTTGGACGTGTATTTTTATAATAGCTTCGATAAGTATTTTAAGTGCACAAACTGCAGAACAAATTCAAAAATACAGAGCCGAACCTAAAGGGGATAAGACATATAGAAAGAAAGGAATAATGGATGGCAACTTGATCAGAACTATTTTTAGAAATGATGGTCAAGTTGGTACATGGCCCGATCGCCCATCGGGAGAATGGCCAAAAGGTACCGGTCATCAGTATCTTGATGGCTGCACTCCAATTGTTACTACATCCGTTAAAGCCCCCGGAAACGGACAAATAGTTCACCCAGCTCAAACTTCATATAGAGAAGAAGTTGATTATGATCCAGTTACTGGAGATCTATGGGTAATGGAACCAGTTCCTGGTTATGCTAATCCATCTTCTGAAGAACCAGCTATTAATACAAAGTCAAGCACATGGCCTTCTACTTGGCCCAGATCTTTACCTAATATTACACCAGCATGGGATGGTTTTTGGTATGGTTACTTTGGAAGAGGCGTGCAAAATGCTGACTTTGAAACTTTTTATGTAATGGATGATTCGAGAGATAAGGAATTTGTGAGACCACCATACATGTATAGTCCATTGGCATCAGACCCTGATAGAGGCGGTTTAGCTTTAAGAGTTGAAGTAAGGGGATTCCAATGGTCTCATGTGTTAGCTGAAGATATTATCTTCTGGCACTTCGACATTGTTAATCTTTCTGATGTTAGTTATGATACAACTTATTTTGGTTTCTATGCAGATACTGGAGTTGGTGGGGTTGATGATAACGGCGATGATAATGCATCCTACAATACTAAATTAGATATAGCTTATGCATTTGATGCTGATGGAATTGCGCCGCCAGATAATTGGAAAACTGGTTATGTTGGTTACGCTTTTCTAGAAAGTCCTGGTAACGGATTTAACGGCAAAGATGATGATGAAGATGGAATGATTGATGAAAGACGGGATGACGGAATTGATAATGACAAAGACTGGGTTCCGTTCTCTGATCTGAATGGAAATGGGAAATGGGATGCTAATGAGAACGAACCTTTAAATGATGACCTTGGAAGAGATGGTGTTGGTCCATTCGATCCGCAGTATCGAGGACCAGATGATGGAGAAGGCGATGGAATACCAACAGATGGCGAACCAAATTTTGACCGTCTTGATAAAGATGAATCTGATCAGATTGGATTGACAAGCTTAGTAATTGAAAGACTTTCTAATAAAGGACCGACTGCAGTATGGCCAAAAAATGATGAAGTAATTTGGAGAAAAATGAATTACTTCAACTTCGATACACTATTGCAAAAATCAAACATACAAATTTTATTTGGTTCTGGACCATTTCCACTAAAAGTAAATAGGCGAGAAAGATTTTCAACGGCTTTAGTTTTTGGAAGTGATTTTGAAGATATGATTTTTAATAAAGAAACTGTTCAAGCAATTTATAATGCAAATTATAATTTTTCAAAACCACCTCTTAAACCTACATTAACTGCAATTGCTGGTGATAAAAAAGTTTATCTCTATTGGGATGATTTAGCTGAAAAATCTTACGATAATTTTTTACGCCGTTTCGATTTTGAAGGTTATTTGATTTATAGAAGTCAAGAACCTGAATTCAATGACATTAAAATAATTACTGATTCCAAAGGGGAAAAGAAATATTGGAAACCAATTGCACAGTTTGATTTAAAAAACGGCATTAAAGGACCCGACCCAATTGGTATAAATGGTGCACATTTTTGGAGAGGGAATGATACTGGATTACAGCATTCCTTTATTGATACAACTGTTGTAAATGGAAGTACATATTATTATGCATTGGTCGCTTATGATCAAGGAGACCCTAAATATGGAACAAAAGGATTGATACCAACTGAGAATACAAAAATTATACAACAAGATTTAGTTGGCAATATCAGATTTATAGATATTAACTGTGCAGTTGTTAAACCAAATGCAAAAGTTGCTGGCTATATTCCAGCACAAATTGTTGGCGATACAAAAAAATTAAAAGAAGGAATTGGAACGGGAACACTAAATATTGCATTACTAAATCCAAATGAAATTAAAGAAGGTGCCAACTACAAAGTAATTTTCAAATCAAGTGGGGATATTCCAAGATATTTAACTTCTTCATATTCGATAGTCAGAGAATTAGGAGGGAAAATTGATACTATTGAATCAAATGTTGCAGCTACTGAATTTGGAAGCGGCAAATTTAGCAAACCTTTTGATGGTTTAGCAGTATCAGTATTGAATGATACGGCAGCGGCACCAATAGTAGCGAAAACTGGTTGGGTGGTTGGATTCAGCAATGTTGAAATGACTGTGTCAGCTGATAAAAGTTCTCCAGCAAGAAATGTTAAATGGCCATCCGATTATGAAATTCACTGGCTTTCTGAAGAATCTCAGGTAACTCCGTTCACTAAGATTAATGTTCCTTTTAAAGTAATTAATATTACTGCTGGCAAAGAAGTACAAGCCGAAGTATTTGATAATGATGGTAATAGAAGGTTTAATCTTGGTGATGACATTGTAATAATTGAATATGAAGGAACAAACTATCGAATAACATGGAGAATATCCTATCGCATTCCAGCAGCACCAGCATTTGCAACTCCGCGTGGCGGGGATATTTATCGAATTGCAATCAGTAAACAATTCTATAAAAATGACTATTTCCAGTTTTCAACAAAGTCAGAGAAAATCGATAAAGAATTAGCGAAGAATGAACTAACAAAAATTAAGGTGGTTCCAAATCCATATATAAGCGCAAACTCATGGGAACAGAGAAATCTTAATCAAACTGGAAGAGGAGAAAGAAGAATTGATTTCATTCATCTTCCTTCTCAATGCACAATTAGAATTTTTACAGTTACTGGTGCACTTGTAAAAACATTGTATAAAGAATCGCTCAGCAACGACGGAACAATATCTTGGAACCTTATTTCCGAAGATGGAATGGAAATAGCTTATGGGCTTTATATATTTCATGTGGATGCGCCAGAAGTTGGCGATTATGTTGGAAAATTTGCGGTAGTTAAATAAGGAGGATATGATATATGAAAATCAGAATAAAATACTTTGCAATTATTTTAATATCAGTATCCACAATTACCGCACAAAGTTTTGTTTCTAATGTTTCTAAAAAAGGAACAGCCGCTGCCCCATTTCTAAGTATTAGTCAAGGTGCTAAAGCATCTGGAATGGGCAGTGCCTTTGTTGCTGTTGCAGATGATCCCAGTGCTTTGTTTTGGAATCCGGCCGGGTTAGCAAAGCAAGAAGGCTTTGGAGTAATATTCGATCATACAAACTGGATTGCTGATATAAATTATAATTTTCTTTCTGCTGCATACAACATGGGAGATTATGGAGCTGTTGGTGTGAGTTTTATTACTTCTTCTATGAATGATATGCAAGTTACAACAATTACAGATCCTGAAGGAACCGGAGAAACTTTTAACGTAACTGATGCAATGCTAAGCATCGGTTATGCTATTAATTTGACAGATAATTTTTCTATCGGATTCAATCCAAAATTTATAAGTCAGAGAATTTGGAAAATGCAAGCAACTGCATTTGCTCTTGATATTGGAGTGCAATATATAACTCCATTTGATGGCGCCGTACTTGCAATGTCAATTTCGAACTTTGGTACTAAGATGCGACTCGAAGGAACTTCTGCATTAGTTCTATTTGATCCTGATCTTCAGAGTACTGGCAATAACAATCAGATTCCAGCTTATCTTCAAACCGATGATTGGGAATTGCCTTTGAATTTTAGAGTTGGGATAGCATATAAACCAATCAGGAATTCCATGCATAATATTACATTAGCAATAGATGCAATTCATCCAAGCGATAATTATGAAAGTGTTAATGCTGGTATTGAATATTCTTTCAACAATTTCTTTTTTATTCGTGGTGGATATAAAGCATTGTTTTTACAAGATTCTGAAGAATCGTACACTTTTGGAGCTGGAATTAAACAGTTATTGTTAAATAATATATCTATTCAAATAGATTATGCTTACGGAGAATTTGGAAGATTAGCAAATGTTCAAAAGTTTTCTGTAGCTATTAGGTTCTAAAAAATTTTTTTAAGATGAGAACTTGCAATGGTGCCTCCATGCAATTTCATTCATTCACGATGGGTGAGTTTTTGAACTCACCCATATTCTTTAACTTTTTGAATTTCGGAGTTTTAGTTGAAAAAGTTAATTATGACATTTTTAATATTTTTTATATTCAGTTCATTATTAATTTCTCAAAATAAAAATTATAAAGGTGCTGAACTTAGAACAAAACAGTATTTCAAATACGGAAGATTTGAAGTACGGATGAAGAGTGTTCAAGTTGAAGGAACACTTTCAACTTTTTTTACTTACTTTGATGGCACACCAGATGATCCCTGGAGTTCAACAAAATGGAATGAAATAGACATTGAAATTCTTGGGCGGTATTCTAATTCTGCTCAGTGGAATGTAATTACATCTGGTTCAACAAATCATGTTCGTAGTGAAATAACTGATTTTAATCCTCATACAGATTTTCATATTTATGGATTCGAGTGGACTAATCAATATATAGCGTGGTTTATTGATGGTAAAGAAGTATATCGTCAAACTGGCAACCACGTACTTACAGTTACACGTCCACAGAAAATAATGATGAATATATGGCTCCCTCAATACCCAGATTGGGTAGGTAAATTTAATCCAATTACACTACCAGCATTTGCATATTATGATTGGGTAAGTTATTCATCTTATACTCCCGGTGCTGGAAATAATGGTACCAATAATAATTTTACTTTTCAATGGAAAGATGAATTTACAACTGAAGATAAAGATAGATGGGAAAGAGCTACTCATACTTGGACTGGCAATAATGTAAACTTTATTAAAGAGAATATAGCATTCCAAGATGGTATGATGATTCTTTGTTTGACTGACGCAACCAATATAGGTTATGTGGACAAGGTTTCTCCTAAATTACTTTGGGCAAGAACTTCTGCTGGTAAAATAACAGCTATATTCTCAGAAGTTGTTGATAAACAAACCGCCGAGTCTAAAGGAAATTATTTTATTCCTGGTCTCGAAATTAGTTCTGTAAAATTATTAGGTGATGGTCGGACAATTGTTTTGGATTGTCCATCGTTGAATTTAAATTCAAATTATAATTTACTATTGCAAAGAGGAGTTAAAGATATTGCAGTTCCTTCAAACGATTCTCAATTACAGAACATATTGGTGATTAAATCTGAGCCACTTCAATTTCCTCTTAAGATAAATGTTGGCGGTGAGAATTATCAAACTTACATAAAGAATCAAATCTATAGAGCTGATTCAACTGAATATGGTTACAATGAAGGTTCGAAAGCAAGTACGCAAGATCCTATAAGCAATACTGAAGAAGATCCAGTATATCAATCGGAAATAAATGGAGTAGTTAAATATTATATCAGAGTCCCAAACGGAAGATATTTTGTAAGATTACTTTTTTCGGAAAATTATTTTACTGAAGAAGGGAAAAGAATTTTTGATGTATACGCCGAGAGCAAACTTATCTTTGACAACTTCGATATTTTTAAGGAAAGCGGAAACAAAAAAGCATTGATAAAAATCATTCCAACTGTCGAAGTTCATGATGAGCTTCTTGAACTCCATTTTGCTTCTGAAATTCAGAGAACATTATTGAATGGAATTGTTATAGATTATTTAGGACCAACAAAAGTTGAAAATGAAAATTCATATGATTATGGTTTATCTATAAGTCAAAATTTTCCAAATCCATTTAACGGGGCTACCAATATTAATTTTAATCTTAATGAATCTTCCCAAGTTAAATTCAAAGTATATGATTTTCTTGGAAGAGAAGTATATTCTGAAAACTTGGGTTTGTTAAATAAAGGAAATAACAATGTAACATGGAATGGCATTAACCTTAAAGGAATGAATCTATCGTCCGGAGTTTATTTTTATTTTGTTGAAGGGAAAAACCGTTCTGAAATTAAAAAACTTATTCTGTTAAATTGAAAATCTTCTGGGAATATAATGAAATTTTTGTTAAAAGTTTTTTTGTTCTTATTAACCGCATCTCTTGTTATAATTCCAATACAAATATTTTCTCAGCAAAGTGAAAAAGAAATTGATAGAAAAGTAAATTTGCTCCTTTCAAAAATGACCACTGAAGAAAAAATTGGTCAGATGACTCAAGTTACTCTTCAAGCTGTTTCAAAAACACAAGGAACAAAAGACCAGCATCACGAACTTGATCTTCAAAAACTTGAAGATGCTATTGTAAAATATCACGTCGGATCAATTTTAAACGTATGGGATGTTGCACACGATATTAATTATTGGCATAAAATTATAAATCACATTCAAGATTTAGCCGTTAATAAAACACGATTAAAAATTCCAATTATTTATGGTATTGATGCTATTCATGGCGCAACCTATACAAAAGGAGGAACTTTATTTCCACAAGCACTTGCAATGGCTTCTACATTTAATGTTGAGTTAGAAAAAAAAGTTGGTGAAATAACTTCCCAAGAAGTACGTGCTTCTGGAATACCTTGGAATTTTTATCCGGTGCTTGATATTGGAAGACATCCGGCATGGCCAAGATTATGGGAAACTTTTGGCGAAGATGTTTTTTTGATCAGTCAGTTTGGTAAAGCATACATACAAGGGGCACAAGGGAATAATATTAACAATCCTGATAAACTTGCTGTCTGTCTTAAACATTATAATGGTTATGGATTTCCAATCACCGGCAAAGATAGAACACAAGCTTGGATTGGCGAAAGAATGATGCGCGAATATTTTCTTCCTCCATTTAAAGCAGCAATTGATGCTGGGGCTGAATCTGTTATGATTAATTCCGGAGACGTGGATGGAATTCCTGGACATGCAAATTATTTTCTTTTAACTCAAGTTTTGAGAAATGAATGGAAGTTTAAAGGTTTTACAGTGTCTGATTGGGAAGATATAAAAAGACTTTATACACGGGATAATGTAGCAGAGACTCCCGAAGATGCGGTACGTATGTCTGTAATGGCTGGTGTTGATATGAGCATGGTTCCATATGATTTTTCTTTTTATGAAATTTTATTAAAACTTGTTAAAGGTAAAAAAGTACCGATAAAAAGAATAGATGAAGCTGTTGGCAGAATATTAAGAGTAAAATATAAACTTGGTTTATTTGATAACCCTTACCCAAATAAAAAGTTTGTTAATGAATTTGCATCAGATGAACATACACAACAAAATCTTGAAGCAGCGAGAGAATCAGTTATTCTTGTAAAGAATGATGATGAATTACTTCCGCTAAAGAAAAACATTAAACTCTTAATTACTGGTCCAACTGCAGATAAATTGATGGTGCTGAATGGAGGGTGGACAATTACATGGCAAGGAAATGAAGAAGTATTATATCCACAAGAAAAATTTACAATAGTAGAAGCAATTGAATCTAAAATCGGGAAGCAGAACGTTACCTTTGTTCAAGGGAGTGATTTTAATAAAACACTTGATATTGAAAACGCAACTGAAGCAGCAAAAAATTCTGATGCAATTCTGTTGTGTTTAGGCGAGCCTCCTTATTGTGAGACGCCCGGAAATATTAACGACATAACTCTCGATGCAGCACAATTAAATCTTGCTGAAGAAATGATTAAAACTGGAAAGCCAGTCGTGCTACTTATGATTGAAGGAAGACCACGAGTTATTAAAGCAATCGTTCATAAAATAAAATCTGTATTAATTTCCTTTTTACCCGGTATGGAAGGTGGAAGAGCAATTGCAGATATTCTATTTGGAGATGCAAATCCAAGCGGCAAATTACCAATAACTTATCCACAGCATGTAAATGATTTTACGCTTTATGACCACAAACAATTAGAAAGCAAAGAAGGAAATTCATATGATCCTCAGTGGGCTTTTGGTTATGGATTAAGTTACACAACTTTTGAATACAGCAATTTATTTTTTTCGAAGGATATAATAAAAAAAGGTGAAAATCTGGTTGTTAATGTTACCGTTAAGAACACCGGAAAAGTGAAGGGGAAAGAATCAGTATTATTGTATTTAAGCGATCTGTATAGAAGTGTATCCCCGCCAGTTAAACAATTGAAGGGATTTGAAAAAGTTGAATTGGAGCCTGGAGAATCTAAAGAAGTTGAATTTATTCTTACTCCTCAACATCTTTCATTTACTGGGATTGATTTAAAACCTACAATTGAATGTGGTGTTTTTGCTGTAAGAGTTGGAAATCTGAAAAAAGAATTTACACTTAAATAAAAAAATAAATTTTAAATCAGGAGAACAAATGGCATCAACTACTCCAACTGTAAACAATACTTCGTTCTCGAATGGACAGCAGAATTATTCATTCGCTCTTTCAATTTTGACTTCATTGTTTTTTATGTGGGGATTTATCACTTGCTTGAATGATATTTTGATTCCTCATCTGAAAGCTATATTTACTTTAAATTATACTCAGGTAATGTTAATACAATTCAGCTTTTTTACAGCTTATGCAATTGTATCACTTCCATCAGGAATGCTAGTAGAAAAGCTTGGATACAAAAATGGCATTGTTATTGGATTAGTAACAGCCGGAATTGGCTGTTTATTGTTCTATCCCGCTGCCGGTTATCAATCATATATCATGTTTTTAGTTGCGCTTTTTATTCTTGCTGCTGGAATTACATTACTGCAAGTTGCTGCAAATCCATATGTAGCTATTTTAGGGAAACCAGAAACTTCATCAAGCAGATTAACTCTTACACAAGCGTTCAATTCATTAGGGACAACTGTTGCACCAATTTTTGGTTCAGTATTAATTTTATCTGTTGCAGTAAAAACCAGTGAAGAACTTGGCAAATTATCACAGTCAGAATTGACTGCATATAAATTAATGGAAGCAAGCACAGTTCAAGTCCCTTACCTAGGATTAGCATTTGCATTGTTTATAATTGCTGCCATCTTTGCAATTATAAAACTTCCTAAAGTTGAAGCATCGGCTTTAAATTCATCTGGTGAAAATGAAAGCTCAAGCAATAATAAAAGTGCTTGGCAATATAAACATCTTGTTCTTGGGGCGGTTGCTATTTTTGTGTATGTAGGTGGTGAAGTATCAATCGGAAGTTTTTTAGTTAATTATTTAGGAGAACCTTTCATTGCTGGATTAAAAGAAAGCGAAGCTGGAAAATACGTTGCACTTTATTGGGGTGGTGCTATGATTGGTCGGTTCTTTGGCTCAATAACAATGTCTGGAATGACTGATAAGAAAAAGAAAAATATTTATAGTGGGTTAGTAATTCTATTGGCTCTTGTTCTTGCTCTTTATGTTACAGAAGAATATCAAAATTTTGGACTGTTCACATTTCAGAATTTCAGTAAGACACTAACATTTATGTTATTCGTTATTATCAACCTTGCAGCATTCAATCTTGCAATGCCAAATCCAGGCAGAACTTTAGGTGTATTAGCTATGGTTGCCGGTACTCTTGTTATAATTTCAATGTTAACTTTTGGTGCTGTTGCAATGTGGACTATCCTTGCAGTGGGTTTATTCAATTCAATTATGTTCCCAACTATATTTACACTTGCAATAACTGGGTTAGGAAAACATACTGGTCAAGGTTCTGGAATTCTTTGTACTGCAATAGTTGGCGGTGCTTTATTGCCAGTTATTCAAGGTTTCTTTGCAGATAATATTGGTATTCACCATGCTTTTTTTATTCCAGTGCTTTGTTATGTATATATAATGTATTATGGTTTTAAAGGTCATAAGCCGGTTATTGCTAAATAAATTCTTAAATATACAGAGACCTTTTATATGCAAAGAATAGATCTAACACTTGGAATAGATGTTGGCGGAACAAATACAGCGTTTGGTTTAGTATCTAGAGATGGTAAAATTGTTTTTGAAAAATCAATTCTAACTTTTGCCGAACTGCCAGCAGAACAATTATTTTCAAGATTATTTAATGATGTTAATAAAGCTGTAAAAAAACTTAATAGTAAATACAATGTAATTGGTATTGGAATTGGCGCACCTAATGCTAATTATTATAAAGGTACTGTTGAGTTGCCTCCCAATTTAAATTGGGGGACTGTAAATATTCTTAAGTTAATCAAAAAATTTTCTCCGCTTCCATCTGCAATAACAAATGATGCAAATGCTGCAGCAATTGGCGAAATGCTTTTTGGTGCCGCAAAAGGAATGAAAAATTTTATTGTAATAACTCTTGGAACTGGTTTAGGAAGTGGTATTGTGGTAAATGGCGAATTAGTTTATGGCGAAGATGGTTTTGCTGGTGAAATTGGACATACAATTGTTGATCCAAATGGAAGACAATGCGGCTGTGGAAGAAAAGGTTGTCTTGAAACCTATGCCTCTGCACCGGGAATTAGAAAAACTGTTTTTGAATTAATAAGCAAAACCAATTTAGAAAGTGAACTACGCAAAAAAAGTTTTGAAAATTTAACAGCTAAAGAAATTGCCGAAGCTGCAATGAAAAAAGATAAATTAGCTCTCGAAGCTTTTGATTATACTGCAAAGATACTTGGAATGAAACTTGCGGACTCAATTGCTTATACTAGTCCTGAAGCAATAATTCTGTTTGGAGGTTTAGCTTTAGCTGGAAATTTAATTTTACTCCCAACAAAAAAATATATGGAACAACATTTACTAAATATTTTCAAAGGGAAAGTAAAAATTCTTCCTTCAAAACTATCTGGCAACTCCGCAGCAATTCTTGGTGCAAGCGCATTAATTTGGAATGAATTAAACAAAAATTAAAATAAATTGTTACCAGATCGATATATAAGTTCATTCTTTATAATAAATGGGAAAGTCTAATGAAAAATTTATTTATAATATTATGTTTATCAACTATAGTCTTTGCTCAAAATAAATCAATTGAAGAGCGGATTGATTCTGTCTTAAGTAAAATGACACTTGAAGAAAAAGTTGGGCAGTTGGTTCAATACAGCGGAGGTTTTGATACTGGAACACAAACAGCTAGACCAAGTGAAGCGCATGAAAAATTAATTAGCAAGGGAAAAGTTGGCTCATTTTTAAATGTATTCGGAACAGAATCTACTCGTCGCTTACAAAAAATTGCTCTTGAAGAATCTCGATTAAAAATTCCGTTAATTTTTGGATTAGATGTGATTCATGGTTTTAGAGCAACATTTCCAGTTCCTTTGGCTGAATCTTGCACTTGGGATCCTCAACTTGTTCAAATGTCAGCACGTTGGCAAGCAACAGAAGCAGCATCAACTGGTTTGCATTGGACTTTTAATCCTATGGTTGATATTGCACGAGATCCGCGATGGGGAAGAATAGTTGAAGGAAGCGGAGAAGATCCTTATTTAGGTTCTTTAATGGCAGCTGCTCGAGTTAAAGGATATCAAGGGGATAATTTATCTGCAGATAATACAATTGTTGCTTGTGCCAAACATTTTGCTGGATATGGAGGCGCGGAGGGCGGTAGAGATTACAATACTGTTGATATGTCCGAAAGAACTTTTAGAGATGTTTACCTAAAACCATTTCATGCAGCGGTTGAAGCTGGGGTTGGAACATTAATGAGCTCATTTAATGAGATTGGAGGAGTTCCACAATCGGGTAGTAAATTTTTACTCACCGATATTTTACGCAAGGAATGGGGTTTTGATGGATTTGTAGTAAGTGATTGGAATTCTGTTGGCGAGTTAATTCCGCATGGATTTGCAAAAGATTTAAAAGATGCTGCAATTCTTGGAATTAATGCCGGTGTTGATATGGATATGGAAGCGAGTGCTTATTTTAATTTTTTAGCGGACTTAATAAACCAAGGAAAAGTTAGCAAGAATGTTTTGGATGAAAGTGTGAAAAGAGTTTTAAGAATTAAATTCCGGTTAGGTTTGTTTGATGATCCATATAAGTATTGTAATTCAGAATTAGAGAAGAAAACTATTTTGAACAAAGAAATTGTTAATGCTTCTCGTGAAGTTGCAAAAAAATCTATTGTGCTTTTGAAGAACGAAAAAAATCTATTGCCATTGAATAAAAATCTGAAGAGCATTGCAGTTATTGGTCCATTAGCAAATTCTAAAGATGATCCTTTGGGTCCATGGGCTGCTCAAGGAAGAGCTGAGGATGTTGTATCCGTAGTTGAAGGATTAAAAAATAAATTAGGGAATAGTGTTGAGATTCATTACGAAGAAGGTTGTAAAGTAAATGATCCATCTAAAAATGATTTTGCAAAAGCTGTTGAAGTTGCGCAAAAATCAGAAATTGTAATTTTGTGTGTCGGTGAATCACGCGGAATGAGTGCAGAAGCAAGATCACGAGCGTATTTAGATTTACCCGGTGTTCAAGAAGATTTTGTAAAGGAAATTTATAAAACCGGAAAACCGATTGTTGTTGTATTAATGAATGGAAGACCACTTACAATTAATTGGATTTCTGAAAATATTCCGGCAATCCTCGAAACATGGTTCCTTGGTATTCAATCCGGAAATGCTATTGCTGATGTATTGTTTGGTGATTATAATCCAAGCGGAAAATTAACAACAACTTTCCCTCGTTATGTTGGTCAAGTCCCACTCTATTACAATCATAAAAACACCGGCAGACCACATAATAAAAATGATTTCTATACTTCATATTATTTTGATATTGACAATTCGCCGCTTTATCCTTTTGGATATGGATTGAGCTACACAACATTTGAATATTCTAATTTATCCTTATCATCAGACAGAATAAAAAAAGATGGAACTATAACTGTAACTGTTAATGTAAAAAACTCCGGGAAATATGAAGGGGAAGAAATTGTACAGTTATATATTCGAGATTTAGTAGGAAGCGTAACTCGTCCAGTAAAAGAACTAAAAGATTTTAAAAAGATTCTATTAAAACCACACGAAACAAAAACAGTTCATTTCTTAATTACTCCTGACAAACTTATGTTTTATGATATTAATATGAACTATACTATTGAAGCTGGTGATTTTAAAGTATTCGTCGGAAAAAATTCTGTTGATGTTCTTGAAGCTTCATTTTCAGTAATTGATTAGGTGAGAATATGAAATGTTTTACTAAATATGTTTTCTTATTCTTTTTGTCATTGATGATTATTAGTTGTTCTAATCATGTTGAGAAACGTGATGATTCTAAACAAACAAGTTTTAGTTTTAGCGGAAAATACGTTGAAAATGTTAGCATTAATTACTTGCTCTATTTGCCAAAAGATTATTCTGAAAAAGAAAAATATCCTCTAATGTTATTTTTGCATGGTGCTGGAGAAAGGGGAAATAATTTAGAGTTAGTCAAAAAACATGGTCCTCCAAAACTAATTGAGCAAGGAAAGGATTTTCCATTTGTAATAATATCTCCTCAATGTCCGTCGGATGTTCGATGGAATACTAAAACACTTATTGCATTGATCGATGAAATAGTAAAAAACTATAAAATTGATAAAAACAGAATTTATGTAACTGGTTTAAGCATGGGCGGCAATGGAACTTGGCGATTAGCAACTGAAATTGCAGACCGGCTAGCTGCAATAATTCCAATCTGTGGTTGGGGCGATCCGTTTGATATATGTTCAATTGGAAATCTTCCAGTGTGGGCTTTTCATGGTGAAAAAGATGTAGTAGTTCAATCAAGTAGTTCACAAATATTAATTGATCGCCTTAAATTTTGTAAAGGAAATGATAAATTAACAATATACCAAGAAGCTGGTCATGACTCATGGACAGCAACATATGAAAATGATGAGATTTATAGTTGGTTATTGAGTCACTCACGAAATAAAAGGTAACTAATGAAAAAAAATCTAATTGCTTTCTTATTGATCATTCTTGTTGCACAACAAAATAATTCGCAGCCAAAAGATTTTGCAAAAGCATCAGGTAAAATTTTACTTGACGGAAATAATAAAGAAATTCTTTTAAAAGGCATAAATCTTGGTAATTGGTTGAATCCTGAAGGATATATGTTCAAATTCCAGAAAGTCAATTCCTTTCGATTGATTGACAATGTTATTAAAGAACTTGTAGGTGCAGACGATGCACGAGAATTTTGGAAGTCTTTTCGAAATAATTATATAACAAAAGAAGATATAAGTTTCATAAAAAAACTTGGGCTTAATCATATCCGTGTTCCATTCAACTTCAAACTCTTTTTAGTAGAAGATCATCCTGATATTTTTGTGGAAGAAGGATTTAAAAGATTAGATGATGTTATAAAATGGTGTAATCAAGAAAATCTTTATGTAATTCTTGACTTACATGCTGCACCCGGTGGACAAACTGGAGATAATATTGATGATAGCTGGGGCTATCCTTTCTTATTCGAAAATGAAATTGCACAGCATTCAACAATCAATTTGTGGAAAAAAATTGCCGAAAGATATAAAGATGAGAAAATTGTTCTTGGTTATGACTTATTAAACGAACCAATAGCACATTTCTTTGAAAATAAATCAGAGCTCAATAAAGAATTAGAACCGCTCTACAAAAGAATTGTGAGTGATATCAGAGCGGTTGATAAAAACCACATTATTTTTTTAGGCGGGGCACAATGGAATACAAATTTTGAAATCTTTAGTTCACCATTCGATAATAATCTTTGCTATACTTTTCATAAATATTGGATGCCTACCAAACAAGAAGAAATTCAAGCATATATTGATTTTCGAGATAAATATAATGTCCCAATTTGGCTTGGTGAATCTGGAGAAAATGATGATGAATGGATTAATTCTTTTAGAGAATTATTAGAAAAAAACAACATTGGTTGGAGCTTTTGGCCTTATAAAAAAATGGAATCGACGAGAGGTATTGTGTCTTTTCCAATAACTGAAGTTTGGGAAGAGGTTATTAAATATGCAGAAGGACAACGTGAAAATTTTGAACAAATTAGAAATAGCAAACCTAATCGTGAAATTGTAAACAATGCATTGAGCGAATTATTAGAAAATATAAAATTGAAAAACTGCACAACGAACCTCAGTTATTTAAAAGCATTAGGAATTGATTGAATAATTGTATCCATATAAAAGATTATAAAAAAAATCCGATTCAATGTATAGAAAGTATATTTATTATATAATTTCCTCCTTGGTTTTAACCAATATTTCAAATGGACAAGTAAGTTTTTCATCATCCAATTTGCCAATTATGGTAATAAATACTCATGGTCAAACAATTCCCGATGAACCAAAAATTACCGCTATTATGGGAATTGTTGATAATGGTCCCGGCAACAGAAACTATTTGACTGATCAATTCAATGGATTTAATGGGAAAATTGGAATTGAAATACGCGGGCATAGTTCACAAATGTTTGATAAGAAACAATATGGAATAGAATTAAGGGATAAAGATGGAAATGATTTAGACGCTTCTTTACTTGGGTTGCCAGCAGAAAGTGATTGGGTATTAAATGCATCTTATATTGATAAGTCTTTGATACGAAACGTTCTGACATATAAACTTGCGAATGATATGGGAAGGTATGCATCTCGCACTCGTTTTTTTGAACTTGTAATCAATGGCGAATACAGAGGAATTTATATATTACAAGAAAAAATTAAACGGGGTAAAAATAGAGTTGATATAAAAAAAATGACTACTTCTAATAATTCCGGCGATGCATTAACTGGAGGCTACATTGTAAAGATTGATAGAGTAGATCCTGGTGATAAGTATTGGACTTCACCTTATGCTTCTATATTAGGTAGTAGTAAATCACCGGTTACATACATTTATGAGTATCCCAAAGCAGATGATATTACTATACAACAACAAAATTATATTAAAGATTATATTACGCTTTTTGAGACGTTAATGAATTCTAATTTCTTTCGAGATCCTTTTGCTGGTTATCATTCAATTATAGATTTAGATTCATTTGTGGACTACTTTTTAATCAATGAATTTTCAAAGAATACTGATGCATACCGGCTAAGTACGTTCCTATACAAAAATCGTGATAGTGAAGGTGGAAAATTAGTGATGGGACCAATTTGGGATTATGATATTTCTTTTGGACTAGCTGATTATGGTGATGGTTATAAACCAGAAGGATGGCAAGCTTATATGCATTATGATGGATTATGGAGTAGTCCGTTTTGGACAACAAATTTGATTAATGAAACTGTTTTTAAAAATAAACTTGCAAAAAGATGGTATGAACTAAAAACTACCATTCTTAGTACCACATCCATTTTTAAATTTATTGATGAAGTAGTTGTTTTAACGGCAGAAGGTAGACAGAGAAATTTTGAGAAGTGGAAAGATCTTTTTAATCCAGCTGTATATACTTGGCCAAATAAGAATCGTTTTTCAAATTATCAAGAGGAAATTAATTATTTAAAAAACTGGATAACTCAACGCTCAAATTGGCTTAGCGCAAATCTTTCTTCACAATATTCGGATGTTGAATGGTTGAGTCCGGATTTATCAAAGGTTACATTCGAAATAGGGAAACAAAAAAAACTCCCACTCTCTAATTTTGTTAAAAATAAAATAAATATTTCATCAATTGAATTTCTTTGTTTAACAGAAAACTTAGAAATTAATTTAACAGCTGATACTCTTTCATTAAGAGTTAAACAAGCTGGAAATTATTTAATGAAAGGCGTTGGAAAAAATCAAAATGGAATATTTTCAGTATCACCTGATTATAAATTTAATGTTAACCCAACATCTATTGAATCTGATGTCACAGATGTTAAACCGTCATATATACTATATCAGAATTATCCAAATCCATTTAATCCCAGTACGGTAATTTGCTTTAACTTACCTTCGAGTAGTCATGCCACATTAAAAGTATATGATTTGCTTGGTAATGAAATAACAACTCTTGTTAGCGAAACATTAAATCCTGGGATGCATAGTAGAGAATTTACATCAGATATGTATTCACTTACAAGCGGAGTATACTTTTATGAAATTAAAATTGGAAACTATACAGATAGAAAAAAAATGATATTTTTAAAATAAACTGAGTCTACATGCTTTATTTTTTATTCCATTGAGATATACTTTATGCTCCCCATATGCTAATTTCGTTCATACCCATGTGCTTTTTTATCTCAGAATTACTATTTCATTAGAGATTTCATTTAAAATACCCTCATTTTTATGGCTCAATTCTTGAAAATATTTTTAAAATACCATTCAGTTAATTAAGCTTATAAAGATTGTTAATGTTATTAACAACAGAAATTTATATTTATTCCCACTGCGAGCAATTGAAAATTAAATTGTGTTTTATTAGATAATCATAAAGTAGGAGTAAGGTATGAAATCTCTTTATACTTTTTTTGCTCTAGTTTTTTTAACATTTTTAACTTTTGCACAGACTACATCGATTGTTGTTGATGATGTTGCCAATGTTGGGTCGATGTATTACTTCCACGGACGGCATGTTACCAGAACACCGAATGGTTTGTTGATGATTTTATGGACAGATAAAACTTCTCAGGGGGGACAAGTAAATTATTCTGTTTACGATAAGGATTTTAAAATATGGTCTCCTGGAGCTCCAGTTTCTGCCGCGCAATATAATGCAATGAATCCAGGAATCGCTGCAGATGAATTGGGTAATATTCATGCAACTTAGCAAGAGCGATCTTCATCATCAGCTGCCTATGTAATAATGTATTCCAAGTTCAATGGAGTGAGTTGGAGTACACCAAAGAAAGTTTCCCTATATGACTCTAAAGTATGTGAGGAACCATCAATTGAAGTCGATTCTAAAAATAACATTTGGGTAGTTTATAATAATGATGGTGCTGGTTCACCAAATGAATTTGTTTTCATCGTTAGCAGCTCCGATGGAGGAAATACATGGAGCAGTACAGCCACACAACTTTCAAAGAGCAGAAATATTGGAACATCAATATCCAATGGAAGATGTGCATTGTCTGCTGGTCCAAATGGTAGGTTAGTTGCAATTTGGCACGATGGACAGAGTTGGAATCAAGATAGAAGAGAAATTTTTGCAAATCAATTTGATGGAACATCTTGGGCTGGAGAAGTTTTAATTTCTGATACAAAATTCTCAGATAGATCTGCAAATTGGTATCCTACAGTTGCAGTTGATAAGAATAGTAATATATATGCATTTTATCATACAAATGATAAACCAACAGACGCGGTACCAACAAGATATGTTATCATGCAGAAAAAAACTTGGGATCAAAATTGGACACAATCAGTTAAAAAAGTTTTACATTCAGAAACTGCTTGTGACATGCTTTCAACTTCAGCTGTTGCAGATGAAGATGGTGTAATTCATTTTGCATTTCGCAAAGATGTGCCAGTTGATATGACTGGTATTGATGCTATCTATTATACTTTTCCAAAGGATGGCGGAAATACTTGGTCTAATCAAACTCGATTGGGCAGACAAAATCATGATGGTGGCTATGTTACTATCGCCAGCCGAGTAAGAAAACAATATGGAATTGATTTTGCTTTCAGAAAGTCCAAGACTCCTTTTATTAATGATGAATCTATTACAACTGTTCATCATGTAAATGTACCTTATAGTTTTATAACAAATCTTTCAAAGGAAGATCCAATTCCAAATCAATTTGAAGTTATTACAAATTATCCGAATCCATTTAATCCTTAAACTACAATTCAATTCTCAATTCGTAATTCTGAAAGTATATGACATGCTCGGAAGAGAAATTGCAGTTTTGATAAATCAAGAATTACAGCCCGGAATGCATCAGATTTCATTTTCTTCAAGTGATTATGATTTATTTTTTGGAGGTGCACAATTTGTAATTATTGATCCCAAAACTGGTCGTTATTTTGGCTCTGCCGATAGAAGAAGAGGTGGTGTTGCACTCGGTTATTAATATTATTTAAGCATGATCAATTATCTATACCTACAATTCTAATATTATTAATAATAATTTTATGTCTGCTTGTATTTGAAAAGGTTACTATTTCTCGTAGTGTTTCTAAAATTCCACTGCGGATATTAGTTAATGAAACTCGCGGAAAATCAACTGTCGTAAAAAATATTTCTTCAATCCTACAATACAACAACTTAAATACATTTCATAAGATTACCGGAACATTGCCTACGTACTCATTAAATGAAAAATCTTTCCAAATAAAAAGGAAAGGCGCTGCTAGAGTTACTGAACAATTTTAAATGATTAAAAGAGCTGCCAAAAATAATGTAGATGCTATTATATTAGAGTGTATGTCGATCAAACCTGAATTACAAATTATTGAAAGCAAAGTATTGAATCCCCATTATTATGTTATTACGAATATTAGGGAAGATCATTTAGAAGAATTAGGAATATCAGAATAAGGAATTGATGTTTTAAATCAAGCTGTTCTGAGAAACTCTGCAAGAATATTTATTCCGCAGAATCTTTCAGAATCAATACTCAAGAAAACAGAAATACTCGTAAATAATAATATCGATTTGTTAATAAATATTGGAGGAAATCAAGCTAGTATGGGGTCTTGCATTCATTCCGCATCAATTCCAATCGGACTGAATACAAGAGTTAAAAGTTGTAGCGATCCTGGCAGAGGAATTATCAGCAGAATTTCAGAAAAAGAAATTCCAGTTATTCATCTATTAAATATCAAGAATATTTTATTAGAAAATACACTACACAATTCGAAAGAAAATAATGTTAGTGCACAAGTGCTGAGTATTATTTTTGTCTTAATAATTATTGCCTTGATATTTAACTATCATAGGCATCGAAAAAGAAATAGTTAGATTTATTGATGTCCCTAAAACAATCCGAGATTGTGTTTTAATTGAAAGATGCGTTTGAATGACTCATCAATTCTTTGTTCGGTTAATTTCCCCTGAACGACCAAATTTATTATAGCAGTTATTGTTTTATCTGAAAGTGCTGAATTAAAATCAACAGTATTTCCTTGAATAATTATATCAACACCAGCGTTTAGAGCAAGACTTATAGCTTCTTCAAAAGAATAATGGTCGGTAATTGCTTTCATCATTAAATCATCAGAAAAAATTACTCCATTAAAACAAAGTTTTTCTCTTAGCAACCCAGTGATAATCTTTTTCGATAAAGTTGCCGGAAATTTATCATCTAGGTTTTTATTAAATATATGTGCAGTCATTATTGCATCAACCAAACCTTCTTTGATAAGTAATTTGTATGGAAACAATTCTATTTCTGTCCATTGATTTGAAATATCTACAAATCCATTATGAGAATCGTGCAATGAACTGCCATGACCAGGAAAATGTTTCAAACAAGTTCCAATATTATTTTCTCTATGAGCTAAAATAAATTCTCTTGCATTATTGAAAACAACTTCGGGATTACTTGAGAAGCTTCTGCCTTTCAAACCAATTATAGGACAATTCGGATTTACATTTATATCCACAACAGGAGCCAGATTCATATTTATCCCACATTCTCTTAAAATTGTCGCAATGTTATTTGCATTTTCTCTTGTTTTAGATAGATCATTCAGTTCACCGAAATACTGAGCACTTTGAAATTTCGGGAAACCGTATTTTTCTTTTAATCTAATTACCTCACCGCCTTCAGCGTCAATTGTTAGAAAAAGTGAATTACCGCTTAATGTTTGTAAATCAGAAGTCAACTTTTTCAATTGAGCTGCGGATTGGATATTCCCTATAATTGAATCAGCAGTTTTATCATTATCAACTAACCAAATATTTCTAAGATTAAACTTTTTTATCGAGTTAGTGATAGGGGAGAAATTATCAATTGATGATCCTCTAAAACCGGTCATCACCAGATGACCAATTTTCTGTTCAATACTGATTACTTGGTTATGATTTGATGCGTTCAAATAGAATCACCGCATATTTGATTTATTATTGATGTTTCGAAGAAGAGAAAATTGATTGAGCAAGTTCTTCGTTTGTAGGCTTTTTGGTAATTAGTTTTTCAGTTCCATTCATAACTAAAAGTTCTGACGGCATTGCTCTTAAATTGTAAATGCTGCCCATAGAATAACAATAAGCACCAGCATTTTTAATAACTAATTTATCGCTTTCTCGAATTTCACGAATTGATCTTTGTTCAGCAAAACAATCGCCGGTTTCGCATAAGTTACCGCAAATATCATAATCATAAAATTTACCAGTCGGATTGCTTAAGTTTTCTATATGATGAAAAGAACCATAGAGCAAAGGTCTTATTAAGTGATTAAATCCAGAATTTGTTCCAGCGATTAGTCTGCCCCGGTTATTTTTCAATGTGTTAACTTCAATAACTAAATAACCCGATTCTGCAACCACATATTTACCAGGTTCAAAATACATATAAAGTTCTTTGCCATACACTTTACAGAATTTAGAAAATATAGAACTTATTTTTTTGCCGAAATTTGAATAATTAATTTTTTTTGTTTGCCTATCATATGAAACTTTAAATCCTCCTCCGAAATCAACAAACTCTAAATCTGGGAATAATTTTGGATTGGCAATTTCTAGGAGATTTGTCATACTCTCATAAACCTTTGCAGTTTCTCCTATTCCTGAACCAGTATGCTCATGGAGCCCAACAATTTTTAATTTATATTTTTGTGAAATTTCATAAACTTGGTTTGCTTCAGAAAGCAAAACCCCGAATTTTGTAACTGAACCGGCCGTTTGAACATGTTTATGTTCGCCGGCATACACATCTGGATTAAAGCGAATACATACTTTGCTTCCAGGATAAGCGGCGCCAAATTTTTCTAAACTGCTTAATGCACCAATGTTGAATAAAACTCCAGTTTTTTTTACTTCGTGCATTTCATCATCTGTAATATTGTTTGAAGTAAAAAGTAAGTCTTCCTTATTGAAACCTAATTTTAGAGCTAGAAATACTTCAGCGGGACTAACTGTATCGAGATAGGCTTTATGAGTACGCAATAATTTTAATATTCCAATATTATAATTGGCCTTCATGGCATATAGGATTTTTAGTTTTGGCCAAGTGATATATTTATAGAGTTCATTGTAACGTGCAATTATTTTATTGCCATCGTATATATAAATTGGCGTACCATACTTTTGAGAATATTTAAGAAGTAAATTCCTTTCCATTATGTTCCGGTTAGTTAGTTTGCATTTATGAAAGTATTTTTTATGATTATCTGCTAAATGATTTTATTCAAATGAAAAATTAAATTATCTATCTGTTCGAAAGTATGAGTGGAAAAAACAACAATTCGTAATGTACCTTCTGAATGAGAACCGATATAGTTTAAGTATTGTATTAGAATATTATTGCTCATGAGTTTGTTCTTTATTCTTAACATATTCGCTTTATCATTTAATGTAAAAGCAACTATAGGTATTGGAGAATTATCAACGATAATTCCGATTTTGGACAGTGAAGTTTTTAAATGTTTAGTATTGCTGAAAAGCTTTTCCCTCAATTCAGAATTTGATTTAAATACTTTAATGCCAGTCAAGCTTGCAGCAATGGCAGAAGAAGGTGCTGGAGTTGCACCATTTAATAATTCACCATTTTTAATTGCAGTTATAAATTCTTTTTTACCTGGAATAATTCCGCCAAATCCACCAAATGCTTTAGAGAATGTTCCACCGTAGTAAATATTTTCTGAATTCAAATCGAAATGTTCATATGTTCCACGTCCATTTTTACCAATAACACCAATGCCATGAGCATCATCAATCCATAAAAGTCCATCTATTCTTTCCACAATCTTCTTGTAATTAGCTGCCGGTGCAATCTTTCCGTTTAATGGAAATACTCCATCAGAGATAACTAATGGTTTTTTGTGGCTCGTAAAGGTTATTTTCTTTTCAAGTTCCTCAAAATTAAGATGAGAAAATTTATAGACGGGTTTACGGCTTAACGTAGCAGCATAATGATTACTATAGTGAGAAAATTCATCTATGAATATTGCGTCAAACCTATTTTCTTTTGTAAATATATTGAGCGCTGCCATATCAGTTAAAAAGCCAGAAGGCAAATAGACAGAATCTTCAGTTCCAAAAAAATCTGAAGCTTCTTTTTCTAAATCAAGCAATAATTGATTGGTGCCAAAACTGCTTCGGGAAGATGATGTGGTAATTCCGTACTTTTTTTGAGCTTCAGCCGCAGCATTTAGGACTTGATCATTTTTATGCAGTTCATAATAACTTGTGCCTCCAAAGTATGAGTATTCCACTCCAGCTATTTTAACAATTGCACCGGGGGCTCCTTCAAACATGTATTGCTTTTCGGTTGTCATTTTTTTGTATTAATTTTTTATCAATGCATCATAAATAACTTCAATTGGGTGAAATGCAATTTTATCAGTGCCATCTTTAATTTGATGACGGCAGCTAGTTCCCGAAGCACAAATTATGGTTTTATCGTCTTCAACATTTCTGAGTAACGGAAAAAGTGAGAGTTCACCAACTTTCATTGAAATATCATAATGTTCGGCTTCATAGCCAAAAGCACCAGCCATTCCGCAACATCCAGAATCTATTTCAGCAACTGAATAATTTTTTGGTATTGATAAAAAGGATTTAGTTGCGATGGTACTTGCAATCGCCTTTTGCTGGCAATGACCATGTAATAATATTTTTTTTGCTTCATCATGAAAGTAGTTTGAAAAAATCTTTCCTTTTTCAAATTCAGAAGCTAAAAATTCTTCAATTGTAAATGTTGAAGCGGCAACTTTTTCTGCTGCGGCTCTCAAATGAGAATCTACTAAGTCAAGATATTCGTCTCTAAATGACAGTATTGCAGAAACTTCTATTCCAACTAAAGGAGTGTTAGGACCAATGATATTTTTTAACAAGTTAATATTTGCGATTGCAATATTTTTAGCATTACGCAATAATCCTTTAGTAATAAATGTTCTGGCGCTTTCAAAATGTTTCGGAACTATTACTTCATAACCTAAAATTGATAGTAGTAAATAAGCTTTTATTCCAAGTCCAGCTTCATTGAAGTTAGTGAATTCATCTGCAAATAAATAAACTTTACCGTTTGGGTAATCAGTTTTATTATGTGAGGAAGAATTTTTTTTGTACCATTTTTCGAAAGTAACTTTTGATAATAGCGGAAGATTGCGTTTTGTAGTAAAACCGATTTTTTTTGCAAGCCATTTAGATTTAAAAAAGAAGTTACTAATACTCGGAAAAATTGATGCAATTGAATTTAACCTTGGCAAGTAGGCAATTAATTTAGTTCTAAGTGGAATACCATTGCTGTCATAATAATGTTGAAGAAATTCACTTTTCAATTTTGATATATCAACACCAGTCGGGCATTCAGATTTACATGCTTTACATGATAAGCATAAATCCATTACTTCATAAATTTCTTCATGATCAAATGGGTTTGCTTTATTTGATCGAGTTAAAAATTCCCGGAGTGTATTTGCACGAGCACGTGTAGTATTTTTTTCATCTCTTGTTGCTCTATAACTTGGGCACATAGTTCCGCCAATTAGAACCCCCTTTCTGCAATCTGCCGAACCATTGCACTTTTCTGCTGCTCGTAAAATCCCTTTTGCTGAAGAAAAGTCATAAATGGTAGAAATTTCTTTATGTGTTTTATCAGTTTCATATCTTAAACTGGAATTCATTGGAGCAGAATTGACAATTTTACCAGGATTGTAAATATTCTTTGGATCCCAAACCTTTTTAATTTCTTTGCATAACTGATAATTATGTTCGCCAATCACAATCGGAATAAATTCTGCACGTAATCTTCCATCACCATGCTCACCACTTAAAGAACCTTTGTATTTTTTTACGAGATGCGCTATTTCCTTTGTGACGGAGTAAAATAATTTTACATCAAAAGAATCTTTCAAATTCATCATTGGTGTTAAATGGAGTTCCCCAGAACCTAAATGAGCATAATATGCGCTTTCAAGATTATTTTTTCTTAATACTTCTTGAAATTCCCGCATAAAGTCTGGTAAATCAATTGGTCTTACACAGGTATCTTCAATAAACTGTTCTGTTCTTTTATCTCCCGGAATGTTACCTAAAAGTCCAAGACCAGCTTTTCGCAATGCCCATACCTTATTAACATCCTCGTTGATAAGTAATGGATAATGGTAACCGAATCCTTCTTTTATTAATTCAGCCTCTAAATTTTTGGCAATATATTCAATTTCTTGAATTGTATCTCTAGCAAACTCAACCACTACTAAAGCTGACGGATCTCCTTTAATAAAAAATCGATTTTTTTTCTGTTCAATATTTACTTTTGAATATTCTAAAATTTTTCCATCAATTAGTTCAACAGCTCCCGGATTAAATTTTAATGCAATTAAATTTGCTTTGAATGCTTCTTCCAGAGTATTCATATGAATTGCAACTACACCAATATACTTGGGCGGCAATGGAATTAAGTTCAATTTAATCTCAGTTGTGAAGGCTAAAGTTCCTTCAGAGCCGGCTAATAATTTACAGATATTAAAATTATCAGCACCAAAACCAAAAGTATTACATTTTAAAAGCTGATCTATAGAGTAACCGTTATTTCTTCTATTTATATCTTGTGAGGGGAATTCATTTATTATTTCATCTTGATTTTTTGTATTCGATAAGATCTCATACAAATTTTTATATATTTTATTTTCGAGAGATTCACCACGGCATTTTTTAAGTAAGTCCTCTTTTCCAATAGGCATGAAAGTTACTTCTGAGCCATCACTTAAAATTACATTTGCTTCTAACACATGATCTCTTGTCGATCCGTAAAGAATTGAATGCGCACCGCAAGAATTATTCCCAAACATACCGCCAATATTGCATCTATTGCTTGTCGCTGTTTCAGGTCCAAATTGCAATCCATAATTTTTCAAAAATATATTTAACTCATCTAACACAACACCGGGTTCAACACGAACCCATTTTTCATTCTCGTTTAAATCAATAATTTTATTCATGTATTTAGAAACATCAACGACAATTCCATTTCCAACAACTTGACCGGCCAAAGATGTTCCGGCAGCTCTAGGAATAATAGGGAAGCTGTGTTTATCTGCAAACTCTACAATTTTTTGAATATCATTTTTATTCTTTGGAAGGACAACAGCGAAGGGTTTTTCTCTATAAACAGATGCATCTGTGGAATAAATTACACGCGTTAAATCATCAAGTAAAATATCTCCTTCGAATTCATTTTTCAATTCCAGAAGTTCTTTCAATATGTAGTTATTGCTTTTCATCAATCTCAATTATTTGTCAATAGTTTTTGTAATACATTATCAAAAAAATCCTTACTTATAGAAACTTGTTGAAATATGTCAATCACTAATTCTTTGGTAATGTGTTTAAAATCTTCCTCTCTTGGGAAAATTAAAACTCCGCCAAAATCAACCGCAGCCGGGCTAATTAAAATCTGTTTGTCATTTTCCTCAAAAAAATATGAAGGTCTGTGCTTGCTTCGCGGGAAAATTAATATGGTCCATTCATTAGTATAGTTGCATATGATATTCAGCATCGGCTCTTCAGAGGAGCTATTATTTAATAATGCTGTGTAAATTTTGTCAAATTCAACTTTGAGATTTGAGATTTTATTTCCTTTTAACACAAAATAATTTCGCATTGAATCTGAGACGATAAATAATTTAATCTCCGAATCAAAAAGAATCAATTGACCATATTTTTTGATGATAGATTCTAGTTCATTTTCGATAAGCATGAATCCGAAATTGCCAGCTTGAAAATGCATATGATCTGGTGCAGAAGCGCCGCATTTAGGTCCATTATAAAACACCGAATAATTTTTACCGAGCAATGAAGAAAGATTTAGAAGACTTTCAAATTCTGCGTGAATTGATTGAGAAACATGTTTGAGTAAAGGAATTGTAAAATGTTTATTGAAAATTGGAAATGGATTAACAAGTAATATATAATCATCAAATAATTTTACTGCTTTTTGTTCCTTGGGCAAGTTGGCTTGACATAAAAAACAAGGTCTTTGTTTTATTGATCTATCATCTACTTTGGCGGAAGAAGAAACTATTCTTCCGGCATTAAATTGCGCTTCGATAGAAAACCCATCGAACATAAATATTTTTTTTCTTACAGATTTTAAACTATTATAGCCATCTGAAGCAAGTTTCCAATTTTGTAATTGGTCTTCAAATAACCTTGCGATAAGAATTAATAGGTCTTTTGAATTATCTTTGATCTCGAGATAAAAATTTTTTTCAGAGAACTCCGTTTGCATTTCTATTTTTCCTCTGACGAGCAATTACTTCTATTGTTCTAATTCTGTCTTTGTATTCATTAAAGATATTCTGTTTTTCAATGCTCAATGCAGCATCTGAATTTCCTTCCCAACGTCTGCAAAGGTATATAGGCTCATAAATTCTTCCTATCTGATAATCACGTGAAATCATTAATCCAATTGCATAATCCTCACCATAGCTAACATTTGGAATTTTATACTCTCTAAGAAGAGGAGTATAAAAAGCACGAGGTGCGCCAAGTCCATTAATTCTCAACGCATTATTTCTTCCGTTATCCGGAGTCCATTCTTTGTGGTCAATAATACCGGGCGGAATTTCTTGAAGATTGAAATTAGTCATCATATAAGTACCAATCACCATAGCACATTTTTCTTTATTAAATGTATTAACAATTATTTGAACAGTATTTTCATTAGCATAAATATCGTCGCTGTCTAATTGCATAGCATACCTTCCGCATAATTTGTGATGAACTGCTTCATTCCAACAACCGCCAATTCCTAAATCTTGTCTTTTTGGAATAATGTGGATTAAACGAGAATCTTTTTTTGCGATTTCGCTTATCTTTTCAGTTGTTCCGTCAGTTGAATAATTATCAACAACTATTAAATTGAATTTAAAATCTGTTTTTTGCGACAACACAGAATTAATTGCATCAGTAATTGTGTTAACTCTGTTTTTAACTGGTATAATTACTGAAGCTTCATATTCAAATTCTTCATCACCAAATTCAATTTGCTTAAAATTTGGATGGAGATAAGCGCCAATTTTTTTTAGGTGTTCAGTGCAAGCGAGTTCCATTTCAATCTGCACTTTACGGTTTTTAGGATTCACATAGTCAAATTGTTTGGCACCGCTTTTTCTAGTATCAGTTTCAATTGTTGTATATAGAAATTCTGGTATTCTTATAAATTGCGATTCTCTAGAAAGATGAAGTCTTAAATTATATATACCAGCATATTTGTAGTCATTTTCATTTTTAAGTGATTTACACATCTGAGTATTTAAAAGTAGAACTGAGCCAAAATCAAAATCATCACGCAAACTCCCTATTTGGTAATCGTTCACTGGATGTTTTTCCAATATGTTTTCTTTAATCGTCATATAATCTGAATATACCAAACCAGTATTTGTTGAATTAATTACATTATAAAATCTTTCGATTGCAAATTGACCTAATTGATATTTATTGTCTTGGGTGAAAAGTAAAATATATTCTTCTTGTGCTGCATCAATTATTTTTTCAATGGTTGAAGAGCTTCTAAGATCCATAACTTTAAGTAATTCACAATTTCCCGGCACATTAATCGAATCATTATTAACTAGTAAAAATATTTTGGAAACTAGATTGCTGTTATTTAATTCATTTATTAATTCTAAACTGTACTGTAATCCGCTGTAAGGTAAAAAAGCATTGATCATTTCTTAAAACTCCGATATGATATTTTTAATAATCGTTCTTATGTATTAACATCATTGAGATTCTAGTGAAAGAAAAATTAGAACTGGATGAGTATTTAAACAATAAAAAAATCCCCTCTAGAATTTAGAGGGGATTAAAAACAAAATACATTATTTAATTAACAGCATCTTTTTAGACAATGTTGTTTTGCTAGTATACAGAGTATACATGTAAACACCGCTTGCTAAATTTGAAGCGTTGAAATCTACTTCGTATGTGCCGCGTGTTTTAAATTCATTTACTAATGTGGCAACCTCTTGACCAACAGTATTATACACTTTCAAAGTTACAAGTCCTTCTTCAGGTATTGAAAACTTAATAAGTGTTGTTGGGTTGAATGGGTTCGGATAGTTTTGTGATAATGCATATCCAGTTGGTATTTCATCTAATGGTTTTACATCAGAACCAGATTTTGTAAGTTTTTGAACGAGTGGATATCCAGATCCACCAAAACATCCGATATACGCAGTATTACCATCAGGACTGAATGCCAATGCTCTTGGCCTTTCTGCAGTTGCATTTGGGACAGTAAATGTCCACTTCAAACTATCAACAACTTTCTTTTGGTTAAAATCATAAGCGTACCAAGTGTTTGGTGTAAAAGGATGGTCTGGTTTATCATTATTTGAACCGCCAGAAATCCATAGATGATTAGTTTTTGGATGCCAGGTCATTGATTCACTATCTACACCAATCATCATAGAGTCTTTTCGTGTAAATGAATCAAACTCAGTAGCTCTGTTATAAACGAACACTTTCCCATTTGTGTAACCAGCCCAATAGATAGTATTTCCATCTTTAGATACTTCAAAACTTCTTGAAAAACCAACAGTTGAAGTTAACGCGTTTCCAATTAGTGTAAAATTTTGGTCATACATTTCCATTGGAGATGCGCCGGTTGCACTTGGGACGACGGGTGCAACAAAAATAATTCCTGGGGTTGTAGCAACAGCTGGAGCTGCAGCCGTATATTTTAGCTGAACCCTTTTCAGCGCTTGCCCAGTTTTATAATTCACCATATACATATAGTTAGGTGTTGGACTAGAACCAGTTAGAAAAAGAATATTTCCGTCTTTGTTCAATCTCATTCCACGGTTTGTAGTGAGTAGGGTATCAGTATAAGTAGAAGTTACAAATCGCCATATTGGAGAGAACGATGCTTGTGTTCCATTCGGATTGAAAACGTAAATTAAATAAACGTTTTTCTTAAGTGTATCGCCAGGAGCAACAACATGTTTTACTGCTGGACCCCACCAGCCAACCCAAACTTTTCCATCCGGGTCAACTGCCATAGAGTGGTTTTGACCTTTGAAAGTATCATTTGGCCATGCACCTTGGTTAGTCCATTGTGCTTTGCTAATACTTGCCATAAGAAAAACAACTGCAAGTAATAAAGTTAATTTTTTTAACATAATGCCTCCTTTTAGTGAGTTAAAAAGTTTGTTGTTTGATTTATTTAGAAAAAAAAACATTTGTTATTGTCTTCCAAAATACGGTGCACCTAATTTCTGCATATCTACTCTAATCAAAGAATGAAAAATGGAAGTTCCCTCAATAAATTCTTTAATATAAAAAAGATTCTTATTGGTTCCCCAGGCTATTGACCGTGCATAAGGAGTTATTAATCCAGGATACATTGCGCTCGCATTTCCATTTTTGATTAAAATAAATGCGTCAGTTTGGTTTGTGCCTAAAATTAAATCGCCATCATCAGAAAAGGTAATTGCACCAATTTGAATTTTATTCAAACCATAAGCTGATCCAATATTAAAGAAAGTTTCTTTTGTTCCAAGTGATGTGTTTGAATTAATTTTATAACGGTAAATAGCCTCTTCATTATCTTTCTTACCAGCTAAATATAAATACCCATTGAATACTCTAACTGAAGTTACTGTATAGTCAATTGGGAATGCATTTATCTCTTTGTTAGGATTCACGCTATAAATATTTCCACCGCCGCCAGAGGCCCAGATGTTTTTACTCGCATCAAAATCGATAGAAATAATAGAAATTCCAGTAGGGAAGACTACATAAGTTGCACTTGGTGAACCTTGAGTAACTTGGAAAATAGCTCTGAGACTTCTTGTTCCGTATAAAACATTATTAGGACCCATTTTCAAATCAAAGAAAAATGATTCGCCGCCTTTTGGTGCGAAGTCTGTCAACACTCCAGTTGGAGAAATTTTCTTTATTCCTTTATCCAATACAGATACATAAAGATTTTCAGACTTATCAACTGTAACAGTCA
>Ga0194126_10000973_pt1 | contig 48434 bp, 54 predicted proteins | sample TA2KigC150mmetaG_FD_148641 | JGI IMG/M metagenome (GOLD analysis project Ga0194126, IMG submission 148641) | Freshwater microbial communities from Lake Tanganyika, Tanzania - TA2015035 Kigoma Deep Cast 150m | ecosystem: Environmental > Aquatic > Freshwater > Lake | place: Tanzania: Lake... | reverse complement strand
CAGGTAGGCGGTGGGGAACAGGAGCAGACCCGACCAACCCACAAATACGAAGCGGTCGCGTTTGAGCCAGTCATCGAGGACGTCGAACCATCCCCGCTGCGGCACGCGCCCTACAGCGATCGTCATGAGAGCGGCTTCATGAAGCGTTACAACGGGACTCTACGGGCTGTGGTCGTCAAATGCGCGGACCCGGCCAAAGAGTGAGCACATATACTCAGCTCTCCAGAACCCGGCGAGGCGCTAACGCCAAGCGAGGCCCGATTCGCCACAGTGGGGCGAGTCCATTCCGGTTTCATGTACGTCGTCGAGCTCTCCCTCAAGCTCAGCCCCATGCCCGTTGCCGTGCAGCGCAAGGAGCTGGCCGACGCCCAGGCCCTCTACGGCCAAGTGCGCCAGGCGCTGGAGGGCACCGGGCCGCGGCTCCTCGAGCTCACCTGCGAGAAGGAGGAAGACAAACGCATCAGCCTGCTCACCAGCGAAGTGGTGGCCGTGCAGCTGTATGAGAAGTCGGCGATGGGCAGCGGCGGCAAGCGCCCGGGCTTCAGCTTCGAGGGCTGAACCGGCGCCGCGCGACTTGGATCCATGTCTGCCATGACGCCTCCCCTGACGGTGGAGCGGCTCAGCTTCGCCTGGCCCAACGGTCGCCCGGCGCTGCGCCATTGCACGTTGCAGATCCCGCGGCCGGGGCTCTGGATGCTGGTGGGCAGCAACGGCAGCGGCAAAAGCACCCTGCTGCGCCTGATCGCAGGGCTACTGGAGCCCCGCAGCGGCCGCATCCACGCCGCCGGCAAGGCCGCCCTGGTGTTCCAGAACCCCGATCACCAATTGCTGCTGCCGAGCTGCGCCAGCGACCTGAAATTGGGTCTGCCGGCCGACCTCAGCGACGCGGAGCGGCACCAAAGGGTGGAACAAGCCCTTAACCAGGTCAGCCTCCATGGCTTTGCCGAGCGGCCGATCCACACCCTCAGCGGCGGCCAGAAACAACGCCTGGCCATCGCCGGAGCCCTGGCCAGTGCCGCCGACCTGGTGCTGCTCGATGAGCCCACCGCCCTGCTCGATCCCGACAGCCAGAACGAGGTGTTGCAGCTGCTCTGGCAGCTCACCCACCGCGCCGACTCCCCCCTCACAGCCCTGTGGATCACCCATCGGCTCGAGGAGCTGCAGCATTGTGATGGCGCCGCGCTGATGGAGCACGGGGCCGTCGGGCGCTGGCAGGACGGCCCCGTGCTGGCCCAGCAGCTGGCCCCCTTGCAGGCCGGCAGGCCTGAGGGGTAAGTTCTTCAGACCGGTTTCGACCGGTGCGTTCCTCGGTAGCTCAGCGGTAGAGCGATCGACTGTTAATCGATTGGTCGCAGGTTCGAATCCCGCCCGGGGAGCTTTTTTGATCAACCGCAGCCTTCGGGTTGCGGTTTTTTATGCCTCGCACAGCGTCAGAGCCGGGGAAGCTGACCCCAGCACCCGCCAGCCACAACAAACAACTGCTAAAAAATCCTAAAGATCTGCTTCCCTGACCCGTAGCCCGGGAAGCGGCAAACCCTGACCAGGTCCGCCCTGAGGGCTCTTCTCCCTCGGCACCCACCCCCGCCCGCGCCCAATCCAAGCCGCCTCTAGCGCAACGGGCCTTCGCCCAGGCGGCAAAACCGTAGAAAATGCCTGCAACTTCGCTGCAGCGGTAGCGATTGATTCACTGCTTTGGCGTTCTGTGCCCGCCGCTCCCCGCCTGATCCCATGAAGCCCTGCATCCTGCTGATCGAAGACGACAGCGACATGCGCGAGCTGGTGGCTGGCCACCTCGAGCATGGCGGCTTCGACGTGCAGCGGGCCGATGACGGCATCAAGGGGCAGGCCCTGGCCCTGCAGTACAGCCCCGATCTGATCCTGCTGGATCTGATGCTGCCGAAGGTGGACGGGCTCACCCTCTGCCAGCGGCTGCGGCGGGATGAGCGCACCGCCAAGATTCCAATCCTGATGCTCACCGCCCTGGGCAGCATCAAGGACAAGGTGAGCGGCTTCAACTCCGGTGCCGACGACTACCTGGCCAAACCGTTCGACCTCGAAGAGCTGATGGTGCGGGTCAAGGCGCTGCTGCGCCGCAGCGACCATGCCCCCCTCTCCGCCAAGCACAACGAAATCCTCAGCTACGGCTGTCTCACCCTGGTGCCGGAGCGGTTTGAAGCCATCTGGTTTGATGTGGCGGTGCGGCTCACCCACCTGGAATTCGAGCTGCTCCACTGCCTGCTGCAGCGCCACGGTCAGACCGTGGCACCCTCGCTGATCCTCAAGGAGGTGTGGGGCTACGAACCAGACGACGACATCGAAACGATCCGCGTGCACGTGCGGCACCTGCGCACCAAGCTCGAGCCCGATCCCCGCAAACCCCGCTTCATCAAAACCGTCTACGGCGCCGGCTACTGCCTGGAGCTGCCCAGCGACGACCAGGTGGCCGATCTGGTGCCCCTGATCGACCAGGCCCGCCAGGCCCAGGCCAGTTGAACCGAGCCTGCCGGTAGCTCAGAGGCCGGCCAGCTCCAGCAGGGCTACCTCCCAGGCGAGCCGGGGCTGCACGTAGGCCCGCAGCTGGCTACGCAGGCGCTCGAGGCGCTGGAGCTGGGCCACCGGGGCCTGGCGGCGCCAGAGGGCCAACTGCCACCAGTTGAGCAACCACAACTGCTGCTCCCCATCCAGGGCCTCGGCCAGATCGCGGGCCAGCGCCAAGGCCTGCAGCGGATCCGCGGCCTTGGCCAGATCCAGGAGCCGCTCGACCAGCCCCTCCGGCAGGGCGGCCCAGCTCTGGCGGCAGCGCAGCAAGGCCCCCGGCGAGCCTGCCGCCAGCTCCAGCAGCTCCGGCGGGTCGTGGCTGGGGGCCGGCTGACCACAGCGGTCCAGCACCACCTCCAGCTGCTCGGAGCTGAGCCGGGTGAAGGGGATCTGCTGGCAGCGGGAGCGGATCGTGCTGAGCAGCTGATCTGGAGCTGCCGCGATCAGCAGGACCAAGCCATCGCCCGGCTCCTCGAGGGTTTTGAGCAGGGCATTGGCCGCCCCTTCCGCCATCGCCTCAGCCCCTTCCAGCACCACCAGACACCCCTTGGCCTCCACGGCCCGGCGGGAGAGAAAGCGCGAGACCTCGCGGATCTGGTCGAGCCGCAGCTGGGGTGCCGCCCGCCGCGCCAACCCCAGTTCTTCGGCCTTGGAGGCGGGCACCAACTGGCCCTTGTCCTGATAGGTGGGCTCGACCCAGAGCAGGTCGGGATGGTTGCCCTCCTGCAGCCGCCGCCGGATGCCGGCATCGCCCATCGGCCCCGCCAACACTCCCTCGAGAAAGCGCAACGCCGCCAGCCGGCGGCCCACCCCATCCGGGCCGGCAAACAGGTAGGCCGGCGCCAGGCGCCCTTGGGCCAGGGAGGCCTGCAGCAGGGCCACGGCCCGCGGCTGACCCAGCAGATCCTCAAACAGCGCCGTCACGGCGCCAATCCCGCCGCCAGGCCGGCCAACTGGCTGCGGCAGAACGCCGCCACCTGCTCCGGCAACTGGGTGGCATCGACGCGACGCCAGCCGCGCTCGCGGGCCAGGGTCGCAAAGCCATCCGCCACCCGCTGCAGGAAGGCCTCACCACTGGCCTCGATGCGGTCGGCGGAGCGGGCGCCCCGGCGGCGCAGGGATTCGGCCAGAGGCAACTCCAGCCACAGGATCAGATCGGGCGCCAGACCGCCGGTGGCCAACTGCTCCAACTGGGCGATGGTGGCCAGGTCGAGGCCGCGGCCGTAGCCCTGGTAGGCGGCCGTGGAACCGCTGAACCGATCACTCAGCACCCAGTGACCCGCCGCCAGGGCCGGGCGGATCACCTGCTCCACGTGCTGGGCCCGGTCGGCGGCATACAGCAGCAGCTCGGCCATCGGTTCCGGCGCCGCCTCCCCGGGCGGATGCAGCAGCAACTGCCGCAGGGCAGCGCCCAGGGCTGTGCCCCCCGGCTCCCGGGTGACGATCAGCTGGGCACCCGGCGCCAGCAGGCCACTGCTCGGCAACCAGGTGCGCAGGGCCTCGAGCTGGGTGGTTTTGCCGCAGCCGTCGATGCCCTCAAGCACCACGAACCGACCGCGGGGAGCCACTGCCGGTTCTGCCACCTGGAGATCAACGGGAATCAGAGAGCCCATCCTGCAGCAGCAGGGCATTGACCACCACCGTGATCGAGCTCAAGGCCATCAGCAGGGCCGCCAGCGGCGGGGTGAGCAGCACCCCGAATCCCGGCAACAGCACGCCGGCGGCCAGGGGCAACACGATCAGGTTGTAGCCGAAGGCCCAAGCGAGGTTTTGGCGCACTTTGGCCATGGCGCGCCGAGCCAACAGCAAGGCCCGCACAATGCCCTCCAGCCGATCGCCCATCACCACCAGATCCGCCGTGTCCTGCGCGATCTGGGTGCCGGTGCCCACGGCGATGCCCAGATCCGCCGCCGCCAGAGCCGGGGCGTCGTTGATGCCATCGCCCACCATCGCCAGGGCGCCGCGGGCCGGGTGCTGCAGGATGCGCTCCAGCTTCTGCTCGGGCCGCAGCTCCCAGGCCAACTCCGCCGGCGCCAACCCCAGCTGGACTCCGAGCTGCTGCACCGGCTCGCGCCGGTCGCCGCTCAACAGACCCAGCTGCAGCCCAAGGCCCCGCAGGGCCTCCAGCACCGAGGCGGCATCGGGGCGGGGCTGGTCGTCTACCGCCACCAACCCCAGCAGGCCCTGCTGATCGGCCACCGCCAGCACGCTGGCGCCGTGGCACTCCAGCAGCGTCTGCCGAGCCAGCAACTCCGGGGTGGGGGAGGGCTCCACCCAGGCCAGCCGCCCCACCCTCACGGTGTGATCGGCAAGGCAGCCGCTGACACCCTGGCCAGCCACGCTGTGACTGCCCACCACCTCCAGCAGCTCCAGCCCGCGCCGCTGGGCCTCCTGCAGCAGGGCAAAGCCAAAGGGATGGCGGCTACCGGCCTCCAGGCTGGCGGCCAGCTGCACCAAGCGATCGGGGGAGAGATCTCCCAGGGGCTCCACCGCCGCCACCAGGGGCCGGCCCAGGGTGAGGGTTCCGGTTTTGTCAAACAGCAGGGCTTCGATTCCAGCCGCGGTTTCAATCGCATCGCCACCGCGAAACAACAGGCCGGCACGAGCAGCGCGCCCGGTGGCCACCGTGATGGCCACGGGAGTAGCCAGACCGAGGGCACAGGGGCAGGCCACCACCAGCACCGCGATCGCCAGCTGCAGGGCCAGGGCAAACGGGGTGTCGGCACCAGCCCCGAGCAACCCATGGCTGCCATGGTGGGCGCCAATCACGCCAGACGCGTGAGCTGGGTTGAGCACCTGGGGCCACAGCTGGGCGCCCAGGAGCCACCAAAACAGCAAGGTGGCCACGGCCAGGGCCAGCACCACCAGGGTGAAGCGGCCCGCCACCCGATCGGCCAACCCCTGGATCGGCGCCTTGCGGGCCTGGGCCCGCTCCACCAGGTGGATGATCCGGGCGATGGCGCTGTCGGCCCCGCGGCGGCGCACCTCGAGCACCAGCGGGGCCTCCAGATTGAGGCTGCCGGCGGCCAACTCCGTACCCACCGCGGCCTGCAGCGGCAGTGGTTCGCCGGTGAGGCCCGACACATCCACCGCCGAGGCCCCCTCCAGCACCACCCCATCCACCGGCACGCGATCGCCGGGCAGCAGCTGAACGCGATCACCGGGACGCAGGCCCCCCACCCGCAGCGGCCGGGGCGGTCCCTCGCCCAACAGCAGCAGGGCGGTGTCGGGTTGCAGCTCGGCCAGCTCTTCGAGGGCCCGGCCCGTGCGGAAGCGGGCCCGTTCCTCCAGGAAGCGACCGAGCAGCACGAAGCCCAGCAGCATCACGGGCTCGTTGAAGAAACAGGGCCAGCCCCCCTGGGGCCAGAGAAAGGCCACCAGGCTGGCCAGGTAGGCGCTCAGCACCCCCAACCCCACCAGGGTGTCCATGCTGGGCAAGCCCGCCAGAGCCGCCTGGGCGCCCCGCACCAGGATCGGGCGCCCAGGCCCGGCCAGGGCCAACGTGGCCACCAGGGCATGAATCCACAGGGCATCCAGCCCGGTGCCGGGCAGATGGCCCAACCCCGAGACCAGCAGCAGCACCAGGGCCACCACCAGCTGGCGCCAGTGCTGCCACCAGGTGTGGGTCTGCAGCCGCTCGCGCCGCGAGGACAACTCGCCATCGCTCGAGCGCAGCCGGGCCTGAAACCCCAGACCCGCCAGGGCAGCGAGCAAAGCCGCCTGGTCGGCCTCGGCGGAGGCGAGGTCAACCCAGGCCGTACGGGTGAGCAGGTTGACGCTGGCCTGGCGCACGCCGGGCTGATCGAGCAGCCGCTGTTCGACGGCACGCACGCAGCCACCGCACTTCATCCCTTCGATCTCCAGCAGGAGCGGCTCCAACAGGAGGGGCTCCAGTGGGCGTGGCTCCTGGAGCGGGGACAAGGCCTGAAGGGGTCAACGATCGGCTCACGTTAGGCAGATCCGCCAGGATGGGATCCACGCCGCTCACCGACGTCACCGTGCCCCGCAGCCAACGCAACGACAACTTCATCGACAAGAGCTTCACGGTGATGGCTGACCTGATCCTCAAGGTGCTGCCCACCAACCGGCGCGCCAAGGAAGCCTTCGCCTACTACCGCGATGGCATGAGCGCCCAAGCCGACGGCGAGTACGCCGAGGCGCTGGAGAACTACGAGGAAGCCCTCAAGCTCGAGGACGACCCCAACGACAAGGCCTTCATCCTTTACAACATGGCCCTGGTGTTCGCCAGCAACGGCGAGCACGCCAAGGCGCTCGACTTCTACAGCCAGGCTCTGGATCTCAACAGCAAGATGCCCCAGGCCCTCAACAACATGGCGGTGATCCACCACCACCTGGGCTCGATCGCCGAGGAGCGCGGCGACGCCGATGAGGCCGACCGCTGCTTCGACCAGGCCGCCGACTTCTGGGGCAAGGCGATCCGCCTGGCCCCCAACAACTACATCGAAGCCCAGAACTGGCTCAAGACCAGCGGCCGCGGCAGCGTGGATGTGTATTTCTGAGGCTCAGACATCAGCGGGATTGAGCCAACGCAAAGCCTTGAAACGGCTAAAGCCGCGGTCGAATGACACCCAGGTGGCATTCACTTCCAGGGCTGCGGCCGCCAGGTAGACATCGGTCATGTCGACAGAACTGGGCCGGTAATCCAGAACCATCTGGCGGAGGAGGCCCCAATGTCTCGGCCCGGGGTCGAGGACGAAGACCGCTGGGGACGCCAAAAGGCTGTCGATAAAGGCCAGGGCCTCAGCCGGATCGAGGGGCTCGCTAAAGACGCGGCGGTCCGTGGCGACCCGCAAAAAGCCGCTGACCACAACGGAAAACAGACCCAGCCCTTCCGGCTCGGCGCGACGGGCCAACAACCAGGAGCGGGCTAGCGCGTGGCGCGGAGACGCTGCCACACAGGCCTGCACCAGGACATTCACATCAACGCAGTGCATCCCCGTCAGTCCAGAACATCCCGGTCAGTGCACCTGATCCAGGGGCAGCCCTTCGTCGAGTAACTCCCACACGGTGGAGAGGTCGTCGAGGTCGAAACCTGGGCGCAGAACGCCACCGGCATGAACAGGCAACGGGGGCAGCACCGCCTGTTGCAGCAGCTGGGCACGCTTCAGGTAGGCCTGCAGCGCCGCCTCAAACACCGAGCCCACCGTGCTGCCTTCACGCGCGGCCTGCACCTTCGCCTGCTCGTAGAGGGTGTCGCTGATGGTGAGCGTCGTGCGCATCGGCTCATCTTAATGCGCAGCTTGCGCATCTTGATGTCAAGCTTTGCATCTTGATGCTCAAGCCCGGTCATCGGCCGGATTCACCCCCAGCGCCGCCACCAGCGCTTCGGCCACGTTGCCAGCCTCCAGCAGCTGCAGGCCCAGCCCAGCGGCCGCCTTGGCCAGACCCGAGCCCTTGGGCACCACCGCCCGCGTGAAGCCCAGCCGTGCCGCCTCCTGCAGCCGCAGCTCCAGCTGCCCCACCGGCCGCAACTGGCCGCCCAGGCCCAGCTCGCCCACCAGCACCGTGCCGGGCGGCAGGGTGAGGTCGCGGTAGCTGGCCACCACCGCCGCGGCCACGCCGAGATCCGCCGCCGGCTCCTCCACCTCCAGCCCACCGGCCACCGCCAGGTAGCAGTCGAAGCGCGACAGGGGCAGGCCCAGGTGTTTTTCGAGCACCGCCAGGATCTGGTGCAGCCGGTTGGCGGCGATGCCGGTGGCGCTGCGGCGCGGGCTGGCATAGCTGGTGGTGCTCACCAGGGCCTGGAGCTCCACCACCAGCGGCCGGGTGCCCTCGCAGGCCACGATCGTGGCGGTGCCGGCGCTGGGCTCGTCGCTGCCGAGAAACAGCTCGCTGGGGTTGGTCACCTCCGCCAGGCCCCGATCGCGCATCTCAAACACCCCCAGCTCGTGGGTGGCACCGAAGCGGTTTTTGACGGCCCGCAGCAGCCGGTGGCTGGCGAAGCGGTCCCCCTCGAAGGTGAGCACCGCATCCACCAGGTGTTCCAGCACCTTGGGGCCCGCCAGCGCCCCCTCCTTGGTGACATGGCCCACCAGCAGCAGGGCCGTGTCCTGGCGCTTGGCAATGCGGGCCAGGGCGGCGGCACATTCCCGCACCTGGGACACCGAGCCCGGGGCGCTGCCCAGCTCGGCATCGTGCAGGGCCTGGATGCTGTCGATGATCGCCACCGCCGGCCGCAGCGCCTCCAGCTCCTGGAGTACGAGCTCCAGGTCGGTTTCCGACAGCAGCTGGAAGTCAGCTCCAGCTGCGGGTTCGCCGCCTGCATCAGCGTCGCCCGCGGCAACCTGGGCCAATCGGCGCCAGCGCAGCTTCACCTGCTGGGCCGATTCCTCGGCACTCACATAGAGCACGGAGGCCCGGCCGGCCATGGAACGAGCGCTCTGGAGCAGCAAGGTGCTCTTGCCGATGCCCGGATCACCGCCCACCAGCACCAGTGACCCGGGCACCAGCCCGCCGCCCAGCACCCGATCCAATTCGCCATAGCCGCTGCTGAGCCGCTGAAGCGGGCGTTCCCCCACCGCGTGGATCGGCTCGGAGCGCCGCGGCTGGCCGGCAGCAGTCGCCAACCCCGCCACCAGCCCCACCGAGGGCTCCGCCACCGGGCGGCGGCGCCGACTATCAGCAGCCGGCGCTGCCTTCTGCTCCACCAGGGTGTTCCAGCTGCCGCAGCTGGCGCACTTGCCAAAAAACTGGCGCGCCTGGGCCCCACAGCTGGTGCACACAAAAACAGAGCTGGGCTTGGCCACGGGCAGGGCTGCGAAAGAAGGGCTGTATGAAGAAAGGTGGCGTTGAATGAAAAGTTTGCCCCTCTGGCCTTTTCAGTAGGGGCTATCTGATGTAGCAGCCCGGCTGCAGTGATGACGGCTTCCGCCCCCTCCACCATCTCCGGAACCCACCACGGCAAAGAGACCATCCTGGTCGTCGATGACGAAGCCAGCATCCGGAGGATTCTGGAAACCCGGCTCTCGATGATCGGCTACCAGGTGGTCACCGCCAGCGATGGCGTCGAAGCCCTGGAGCTGTTCAAAACCACCCAGCCCGACCTGGTGGTGCTCGACGTGATGATGCCCAAGCTCGATGGCTACGGCGTCTGCCAGGAGTTGCGCAAGGAATCGGATGTGCCGATCGTGATGCTCACGGCCCTGGGCGACGTGGCCGACCGCATCACCGGCCTGGAGCTCGGGGCCGACGACTATGTGGTGAAGCCCTTCAGCCCCAAGGAGCTGGAAGCCCGCATCCGCTGCGTGCTGCGCCGGGTGGAGAAGGAAGCCGTGGCCGGCATCCCCAATTCCGGGGTGATCGCCGTGGGCGACCTGCGCATCGACACCAACAAACGCCAGGTGTATCGGGGCGACGAGCGCATCCGCCTCACCGGCATGGAATTCAGCCTGCTGGAGCTGCTGGTGAGCCGCAGTGGCGAACCCTTCAGCCGCGGCGAAATCCTCAAAGACGTCTGGGGCTACACCCCTGAGCGCCATGTGGACACCCGGGTTGTGGATGTCCATATCTCCAGGCTGCGCTCCAAACTGGAAGACGATCCGGCCAACCCCGAGCTGATCCTCACGGCTCGCGGCACCGGCTATCTGTTCCAACGCATCGTTGACGCCGTTGCCTCCGAAGGAACCTGACAAGCGCGCCAAGCCCAGCCGGGCCATCCGCCGGCTGGTGATCTGGTATCGCCGCAACGCGGCGGTGACCAGCCTGGTGGGCACTGCCGCCACCGCGGCCACCTCTGCCGCCAGCACCGCCGGGAGCATGGCGGGAACGATGGCCGGCAGCATGGCCAACACGGTGCTGCAGCCGTTGGTGTTTGATCCGCTGCGGCGCCTGCAGCGGGGGCTGGGTGGACCCGATGAGGACAAACCGATCAACGACGCCGACCGCGTCTGGGTGGCCGTCGACGGCATGGGCGGCGACTACGCCCCGGGGCCGATCCTGGAAGGCTGCCTGCGGGCCGTGGAGCTGCTGCCCCTGCGGGTGCGGTTCGTGGCCGAAACAGCCCGGCTGGACGCTGCCATGGCCGAAATGGGGCTCCAGGAGCAGCTCGATACAGCCGTGGCGAGAGGCCTGATCCAGCTGGTGCCGAGTGGCCCCTCGGTGGGCATGGACGAGGAGGCCACGGTGGTGCGCAAGAAACGCGACGCCAGCATCAACATGGCCATGGACCTGGTCAAACAGGGCCAGTCCACCGCGGTGTACTCCGCCGGCAACTCCGGGGCCGTGATGGCGTCGGCGATCTTCCGGCTCGGCCGGCTCAAGAGCATCGATCGCCCGGCCATTGGCGCCCTGTTCCCCACCAAGGACACCGAGCAGCAGGTGCTGGTGCTGGATGTGGGCGCCAACATGGACTGCAAGCCCGCCTACCTGCACCAGTGGGCCCTGCTGGGGCACATTTACAGCCGCGATGTGCTGCAGGTGGCCCGCCCCCGCATCGGCCTGGTCAACATCGGCGAGGAGGAGTGCAAGGGCAACGAGCTCTGTCTGCGCACCTACCCCCTGCTGGCGGAGGAGCAGCGCTTCGACTTCGCCGGCAACTGCGAAGGCCGCGACATCCTTTCGGGCAACTTCGACGTGGTGGTGTGCGATGGCTTCACCGGCAACGTGCTACTGAAATTCCTCGAGAGCGTGGGGAGTGTGCTGCTGGATGTGATCAAGGAGGAGCTGCCCCGGGGCCGCCGCGGCAAGGTGGGCTCCGCTTTCCTGATCAACAACCTGCGCCGGATCAAGAAGCGCCTCGACCATGCCGAGCACGGCGGCGCCCTGCTGCTGGGTGTGGACGGGGTGTGCGTGATCGGCCACGGCAGCAGCAAGGCCCTTTCGGTGCTGAGCGCCCTGCGGCTGGCCCACTCCGCCGCCAGCCACGGCGTGATGGCCAACCTCCATGCCCTCAGTACAGCTGTGGTTGACTGACCCCACTGTGGGCTGAATCCGGTGTCGCTCGGCAGAGTCAACACACCAGCGGAGAACAGGGCAGCTCTGGGGGGGATGGCCCTGGTGGGCTCAGGCAGCGCCGTGCCGGCGGCGAGCATCAGCAATCAGCAACTCAGCGAGCGGGTTGACACCAACGACGACTGGATCCGCACCCGCACCGGCATCGGCGCCCGTCGTGTCGCCGGCCCCGACGAATCCCTCACCTGCCTGGCCACCCGTGCCGCCCAGGCCGCCCTCGACCACGCCGGCTGGGCACCGGAGGATCTCGACCTGATCCTGCTGGCCACCTCCAGCCCCGACGATCTGTTCGGCACGGCGCCGCGGGTGCAGGGGGCCCTGGGGGCCACCAACGCCGTGGCCTTTGATCTCACCGCCGCCTGCAGCGGCTTTCTGTTTGCACTGATCACCGCCGGCCAATACCTGGGCAGCGGCGCGATGCGACGGGCCCTGGTGATCGGCGCCGACCAATTGAGCCGCTGGGTCGACTGGGACGATCGCACCACCTGCGTGCTGTTTGGTGATGGCGCTGCGGCGGTGGCCGTGGAGGCCTGCGCGGCGAGCGACACGGGCCTGCTGGGCTTCCGCATGCGCTCCGACGGCAGCCGCAATGCCTGTCTCACCCTGGCCCAGGTAGACCGCCACGCTCCCCTGCTCGGCGGCCTCACCGCCCAACAGGGCGGCTTCGCCCCGATCCAGATGAACGGGCAGGAGGTCTACAAATTCGCCGTGCGCGAAGTGCCGGCGATCCTCAGCGAGCTGCTAGAGGCCACCGGCACCACCCCGGAGCAGCTCAACTGGCTGCTGTTGCATCAGGCCAACCAGCGCATCCTCGATGCGGTCGCCGACCGCTTCGCCATGCCCCACGCCCAGGTGCTCAGCAACCTGGCCCACTACGGCAACACCTCCGCCGCCACCATTCCGCTGATGCTGGATGAGGCTGTCAAAGACGGCCGGGTTCAGCCGGGCCATCTGCTGGCCAGCAGCGGCTTCGGCGCCGGCCTCAGCTGGGGCGCGGCCCTGCTGCGCTGGGGTGGGCCCGAAGCGCCTGCGGCATGACACGGGCTGAGCCCTAATCTCCTGCCCACGTCTTCAGAGGGTGGCGGTATGGGCATTGCCTGGGTGTTTCCTGGCCAGGGCTCGCAGAAAATCGGCATGGCCGAGGCCGTGCTGGAGCTTCCTGGAGCCCGGCAGCGCTTCGAGCAGGCGTCAGCCCTGCTGGGCCGCGATCTCCTGGCCATCTGCTCGGGCGGCACGACCGGCGACTCGGCCACCGGCGCGCTAGTCGACCTGAACGACACCCGCAACACCCAGCCGGCCCTGTTTGTGATCGAAAGCCTGCTGGCTGATGGGCTCAAGGCTCAGGGGCGCACGGCCCAGGTGGTGGCCGGCCACAGCCTCGGTGAGCTGGCAGCCCTGCACGTGGCCGGGGTGTTCGACTTCGCCACCGGCCTGGCGCTGATGAAAACCCGCAGCACCTTGATGGCCGCCGCCGGCGGCGGCGGCATGACGGCCGTGATGGGCTTCGATCGCGGCGAGCTGGAGGCCCTGGTGGCCGCCACCGACGGCGTGGTGATCGCCAACGACAACAGCAGCGCCCAGGTGGTGCTCTCCGGCAGCCCGGAAGCGGTGGCGGCGGTGAGTAGCCAGCTCCAGTGCAAGCGGGCCATCCCCCTGGCGGTGAGCGGCGCCTTCCATTCCCCCTTCATGGCGGATGCAGCCGCCGCCTTTGCCGCCGAGCTGGAGGCGGTGCCCTTCGCCGATGCGGCGATCCCGGTGCTCAGCAACACCGATCCCAGCCCCGAAACCAACGGAGCCGCCCTCAAGGCACGCCTGATGCACCAGATGACCACCGGTGTGCGCTGGCGCGAAACCATGGAGCAGTTCAGCGCCCTGGGCATCAGCACCGCCGTGGAGATCGGCCCCGGCGCCGTGCTCAGCGGCCTGATCAAGCGCAGCTGTGACGGCATCACCACCGCCCAGATCGGCAGCGCCGCCGATCTGGGGCTGGGGAGCAGCCTGTGAATCGCCCTGTCGCTGCCGTGAGACGGGCCCTACGCCGCCGCAAACCGGTCGAGCCGCCGGCCCTGATCCGCACACCCAGGCCCAGCCTCACCTATCGGCTGATCAGCTACCTGCTGGTGTTTCCGCTGTACCGGTTGCTGTTCCGGGGCCGCACCGCTGGCAACGCCAACGTGCCCATGGAAGGCGCCTTGGTGGTGGTGGCCAACCACGGTTCGCACCTCGATCCGCCCCTGCTCGGCCATGCCCTTGGCCGCCCCGTGGCCTTCATGGCCAAGGCTGAGCTGTTCCGGGTGCCGATCCTGGGGCCGATCATCCGCGCCTGCGGGGCCTATCCGGTGTCCCGCGGTGCCAGCGACCGCGAGGCGATCCGCACCGCCACCGACCGGCTGCTGGAGGGTTGGGCCACCGGCGTGTTCATCGACGGCAGCCGCCAGAGCAACGGGCGGGTGAACGATCCCCAGGCCGGTGCCGCCCTACTGGCGGCCCGAGCCGGGGTGCCCTTGCTGCCGGTGGCGATCATCAACAGCCACCGGGCCCTCGGCCCCGGCCAGAAGGGAGCCCGCCTGGTGCCGATCCACATCCGCATCGGCACGCCGATCCCACCACCCGCCTCGCGCCGCCGCCCCGACCTCGATGCCGCCACCGCCGCCTGCCAGGCGCAGATCAATGCCCTGCTGGATCAGGGCCTGATCAGCGGGCGGCAGCTGGCCCCAGGCCGGGAACGCCCTGCGTTGCCGCCCAGCTCTTGAGGTCGCGACCACTCAGCACCCACAGGGCCGCCCGAATCCCATCGCCCCAGATCTTGCGGCGCCCCTCGGGCTGACAGCGATCGGCGCAGTCGACGGAGACGGGCGTGAGGTGAATCCCGCGGCTGCCCGCCACAATCCGGCCCACCAGCAGGGCCCGGTCCATGTGGTCGCTGCTGGTCACCAGCAGGGCATGACGGATGCGGGCATGGCGCAGATCATCCACCAGAGACGTGAAGTTGGAGAGGGTGTCGCGGGCGCGGTAGTCGAGTTGCACCTGGCTGGGGGGCAGCCCCTGGCGTTGCTCAAACAACCAGCGGGCGTACTCGGGATTGCTGCCGCCGCTCACCACCACCGGCAGCCCCTGACGGGCTGCCAGGGCCGCAGCCTCCTGCTCCCGCGCCACATCGCCACCGAGCACCAGGATCATCTGGGGCGGCGGCGGCGCCGGCCACCACCAACCGCGGGACAGCCAGAGCAGGCCACCGGCCAGCAGCAGCACGGCCAGCCCCCGGGGCCGGAGGAGCGGCCGGCTGGAACGGCGGGGGCGGCGAGGCCGCTGGGGCTGGGGCTGGCCCGCCATCAGAGCCCGGCCACCGGCGAGGTGGGGTAGAGCGGCAACACGGGCTGCCAGGGGGCCTCCAGGCCCCGGCCATGGGCCCGCACGCTGAGCTCCAGCAACTGCGCCACATCGTCTGGCAGCACGGCGGCAGCAGACAGCTGCGGGCCCGGTGGCACGGGCGTGCCCGGGGCAAACAACCGCGGCGCCTCCAACGCGAGGCAGCCCGCAGCGGCGCCGCCGGGCGCTGGGGCATAGAGGCCGGCCACCACCCCACGACGGGGCAGCTCCTGCACCAGCCAGGTGGGCTCTCTGATTCCCAGGCGCTGGGCCACCAGCTGAAAACTGCCCACCCCATCCAAGGGAAGCTGCAGCTGCTGGGCCAGGGTGCGGGCCAGCACCACGGTGAGCCGGGTGCCGGTGAAGCCCCCGGGCCCCGTGGCCACCGCCAGGCGGGTGAGCTGGGGCCACTGGTGGGCCGGCAACACCTGCTCGACGCAGCTCAGCAGCTGGTTGGAGAGGCCGCGACCCAATGGGAAGGCCTGCACCTCCTCGCTTCCTGGGCCAGCCTCGAGCCAGTGCACCCCCACGCCGAGCACGTCGCTGGAACTGTGCAAAGCCAAGACAGCACCCATCACCACCACCTCATCGGGGCAGGGCAGCGCCGGGGCACAGCCGCTGCCAGCGGCCGGCATCGCGCTGGAAGCTGGCGCAGGCCCGCACATCCCATTCCACGCCCACGCCGCCTTGGGGCAAATCCTGCACCTGCACGTGGATCCGCGGCTCCTGGGGCGTGAAATCGGGCTGGAGGGCCAGGTGAGGCACACCGTGCTGCCGCTCCACCGCGTGGTAGGCCTGACAGCGGTCGACCCAGTGGCAATCCACGCAGATGCACATGCTGCCCAGGCCGAGCCAGACGCCCATTGTGACGGCTGACCGTGCCGCCGGGGAGGTGGCCCAGCAGCTGTGGCAGCGCCTATTGGCCGAGCCCTGGCCGCTGCCGCTGGCGGCGCTTCCACCGGGCACAGCCCTGGTGGGCGGCGCCATCCGGGATGCGCTGCTGGGCCGCCTTGCGCCCCAGCCCGACCTCGACTTCGTGGTGGAGGGCGATGCGATCGCCCTGGCCCGCCAGCTGGCCCGCACCCACGGCGGCAGCGCCGTGGTGCTCGATGCCGACCACGGCATCGCCCGCCTCGTGGTGAAGGGCTGGAACATCGACCTGGCCCAACGGGACGGCGCCAACCTGGAGGCCGACCTGGGCCGCCGGGATTACACCGTGAATGCCTTGGCCCTGCCCGTGCCCGCCGGCGCAGGCAGCCCAGCCCCACTGGTGGATCCCACCGGTGGCCTGGCTCACCTGCAGCGCCGCCAACTGGTGGCCGTGAGCGAGGCCAATCTGCTGGCCGACCCCCTGCGGCTGCTGCGGGGCATCCGCCTGGCCAGCAGCCTCGAGTTCAGCCTGGATCCCACCAGCCAAGGCTGGATTGAGCGCCATGCCAGCCAGCTGGGCGCGGTGGCCGGCGAGCGGGTGCTGGCGGAGCTGGAGAAGCTGGCCGAGGCCCCCGCAGGGGAGCGGGGCTTGCTGCTGGCCCTGCGCTGCGGGCTGGTGCAGGGCTGGCAAGCCGATCCTGCCGCCGCTCCTGCCCTGAGCGCCCTCAGCCTCGAAGAGGCGCAGCGGCGGGGGCTGCGGGACGCCGAAGTGGCCTGGGCGCTGCCGCTGGCGCGGCTGAGCGCCCTGCTGCCCCCCGAGGCCCTGATCGCGCTGCGCAGCAGCCGGAAGCTGCAGCAGCGCTGCCGGGCCCTGCGCCGCTGGCGCCGGGACCTCGCAAGCGCCGGCGGCTGGTCGGCCCTGGCGGAGCCCAACCGCCTGGCGCTGCATCAAGATCTGGAGCACGATCTGCCCGCCCTGCTGCTCTTGGTGCCCGATCCCCCGGGCGACCTGCTGGAGCGCTGGCGCAACCCCCACGACCCGCTGCTGCATCCACGTCCACCGCTGGATGGCCGCCAACTCCAACAGCAGTTGGGGATCCCGGCTGGCCCCCAGCTGGGGCGGTTGCTGGATCACCTCACCCTGGAGCGGGCCTTCGGCCGCCTGGGAGACGGCCCCGAGGAGCGCCCCACGGCCCTGGCGGCAGCACAACGCTGGTGGATGCAGCAGAAAGGAAGCGATGGGCTGGACAGCCGGCGTGATTAACTTTCTGAGCAAAGGCGCATCGAGAGGCTTCTCCTCGCCTGCAGAAAGTTTTTTCTACCCCTTCCCCATGAGCATTCGCCTCTACGTCGGCAACCTGCCGCAGACCTTTGATGCCAAGGAGCTTGAGGCTCTGTTCAGTGCCGTGGGCGAAGGGGTGCGCTTCAAGGCCGTCAACGACCGCGACACCGGCGCCTGTCGTGGTTTCGGCTTTGCCAACGTGGACGACCAGAAGCTGGCCGACACCGTGATCGAGCAGCTCAACGGCAAGGATTTCGGCGGCAACGCCCTGCGGATCGAGGTGTCTGAGCGCAAGGAGAGCCGCAGCGCAGCCCCCAGCGATCGCCGCAATGGCAGTGCCCCTACTGCAGCCCGCAAGGCCGTCAACAAGGTGGTGCATGCCGACAACGTCGACAGCGAAGCCCCCGATCCCCGCTGGGCCGGCGAACTGGCCAAGCTGAAGTCGTTGCTGGCCAACCAAACGGCAGCGGTCTGATCACCGCCACCCCCTGGACCTGGCAAGACCACAGGATTCACCTGGTGGAGGCCGGCGATCCCAGCAACCCCACCAAGGTGCTGTTGATCCATGGCTTCGGCGCCTCTGTGGGCCACTGGCGCCACAACGTGCCAGCCTTGGTGCTCCAGGCCCATGTTCTGGCCGTTGATCTTCTGGGCTTCGGTGCCAGTGACAAACCACGCTCCCGGCTGGCCGACGAACCCGATCAGCCGGAAGCCGTGCAGTACAGCTTCGACCTCTGGGGCCAGCAGGTGGCCGATCTGGTTCGCGAGCGGTTGCTTCCGCACGAGGCAGGGGCAGCACCAAGCGTGCACCTCGTGGGCAACTCAATCGGCGCCATGGTCGCTCTGACGGCCTCCAGATTGCTGTTGCGCGAGGGCACCCCACCAGCCCAGGTGGTCTTGATCGACTGCGCCCAGCGCACCCTCGACGACAAACGGGCCGCCCAACTCCCAGGCTGGGAGCGGGCCAGTCGCCCCCTGGTCAAAAGCTTGGTGCGGCAGCGCTGGGTGATCGCCCCCCTGTTTCGCCTACTGGCAAAGCCGGCCTTTATCCGCAGCGTGCTGGCCCGGGCTTACCCAAGCGGAGCCAACATTGACGACGCACTGGTGGCCCTGCTGCATCGCCCCAGCACCGATCCCGGAGCCACCGAAAGCTTCCGCGGCTTCGTCAACCTGTTCAACGACCACCTGGCACCGCAGCTGCTCGCCGACCTCAGTGCCGCCGACCCGCCAGTGCCGGTGCGGATGCTCTGGGGCGAAGCCGACCCCTGGGAAGATCCCGACGAAGCCCGCCGCTGGGCCAACAGCTTTGCCTGCATCCAAGAGCTGAAGGTGCTCCCAGGGCTGGGCCATTGCCCGCACGATGAAGCACCTGAGCAGGTCAATCCGATCCTGCTGAACTGGATTGGGCTCAGCGCGCCTGGGCGATGACAAACGAACGCGGCAGATCCAGAAATTTGCCTGAGGTGGGCACATAGGCCCGGTGGTTGAACACGTCGTAATCGAGTTCCTCGATCACATCGAGGATGCCGCGATACAGACGCAGCGAGGCCCAAACTGGCCAGCGGGCATCGGGCGCCAGCCAGCGCACACCCGCTTCTGAACGGGCAAACCAGTCGCGAGCGCGGGCCATCTGAAACCGCATCAATTCACGCCAACTGTCGTTGAGGGTGCCGGCCATCAGCTCGGCCTCGCTGTAGCCGAAACGGGTAAGGTCCTCCTGGGGGAGATAGATGCGGCCACGGCCGCGATCTTCACCCACATCGCGCAGGATGTTGGTGAGCTGATTGGCGATCCCCAGAGCCACCGCAGCCTCGCTGGTATCGGGCCGCGCGCTCCAGGGGGCCGAGGTGTAGGCGGGATCCACTCCCATCACCTCCTGGGTCATCAAGCCCACGGTGCCCGCAACCCGGTAGCAATACAGCTTGAGTTGCTCGAACGTGGCGTAGCGGCTGGTGGTCAGGTCCATCCGCATCCCTTCGATCATGTCGAGATACGGCTGGATCGGTTGGGGGTAGCGCTCGATCGTGTCCACCATCACCCGATCCAGGCCATCGCGCACCTTGCCCTCGAACAGTTCCCGCGTGCGCCGCTCCCAGCTGTCCAACCGGGCCGCCAACTCCTCCACGGGGCGCGCCATCGCCTCGGGGCTATCCATCAGCTCATCGGTGCGGCGGCACCACACATAAATCGCCCAGATCGCCCGCCGCTTGGCGGGAGGCATCAGCAGAGTGCCCAAATAAAAGGTTTTGGCCCACTCCGCCGTCTCGCGGCGGCAGGCCTCATAGGCCTCTTCCAGGTTTGGAACGGCGGAAACAACCACGCTCAGACCGCCACCGGGACCCCTGCCGGCGACTGGGCCACGGGGGACGTGGCGATGGCCTGGGCGCACTGCTTACCACTGAGCACCGCCCCCTCCATCGAGGCCAAGTAGCGCTGCATGGTGTAACAGCCTGCCAAAAAGAAGTTGGGGATTGGTGAAGCCTGGTCGGGCCGCAGCTGCTGGCAACCCGGCACGGTTTTGTAAACCGAGAGGGGCGTTTTGACCACGATCGACTTGCGCAGCTGGGCCTGGTCGTTGCCGGTGAAATGCATCGGGAACAGGCGCTTCAGCTCCTCCATGGTGGCTGCGACGATCTCCTCATCGGGGCGGCCGATCCAATCCTTGGCGGGGGCGAACACCAGCTCCAGCATCGAGCGCTCAGGATCCTCGTACTCCTTGCAGGTGTTGCTCATGTCGGCATAGACGCTCAGGAGCGGGCTGCGGCTGAACAGCAGATGGTCGATCTCGGTGAGCTTGCGGTCAAACCAGAGGTGGATGTTGATCACCGGCACACCATTGAGCCCATCGAGCTTCTTGAAATAAGGAATCTCCTTCCAGGGATCGGGCAGCAGCAGCTTGAAGGGATCCACTGGCATCGCACTCACATAGGCATCAGCCGTGAGGGTGCGCGGCTCCTGGCCCTTGATACCGCCGATCTGGAACGCCTTCACGCTGCCATCGGCATTGAGCTCGATCTGGCGCAAGGGGGCATCGAGGTGCACCTCCCCACCGCGGGCCTCGATGTAATCCACGATCGGCTGGCACAGGCGCTGGGGGGGGTTGCCATCGAGAAACGCCATCTTGGAGCCATCGCTCTCCTGCAGAAAGCGATTCAGCGCCGTGAGCACCACCGTGCTGGAAATCTCGTCGGGATCAATGAAGTTCAGCGCCTTAGCCATGGCGATGAACACTTCATCATTCACCCGCTCGGGGATGTTGTGCAGCCGCAGCCATTCGGTCCAGGAGTATTGATCGCACTCCTCGACGTACTGCTGGCCCCGGAGGATCGCCGGCACCAGGCCGAGGCCGAAGGAGATCTTCTCTGGCCAGGTGAGCAGGTCGTTGTTGCTGAGGATGGCCGCCAGTCCATTGAAGGGGGCCGGGATGTCGGGGAAGTCAAAGCGGCTGTAGGTGCCGGGAGTTTCCTTCTGGTTGAAGATCATCGAGTGGCTCTTCCACTGCAGACGGTCTTCGATGTCCAGCTCCTTAAACAGCTGGCGCATGTTGCGGTAAGCGCCGAAAAAGATATGCAAACCGGTCTCGTACCAGTCGCCGTCTTCGTCTTGCCAGGCCGCCACCTTGCCGCCCAGCACATCGCGGGCCTCCACCACCACCGGGGTGTGGCCGGCATCACAGAGGTATTTGGCGCACGACAACCCGGCCAGTCCTGCTCCGGCGATGACGACGCGCATACCGTTTCTCGAAACCAGTGGCAACCTTAAAGGGGGGCTTCCGACCTTCGCGGCCTGGAGGGTTTCTAGAGTTGGGCTACCAGGTGCCCGCAACTGCTTCCCATGGCCGACTTAAGCCCTGCCGACCCTCTCACTGCTGAAGCTCCCAGCGCAGAGACCCTGCTGAAGTCCACCACCCGTCACGTGCGGCTGTTCACAGCCCGGGTCGAGGACGGCAATCTGGTGGCCGATCCCAGCCAGCTCACCATGGATGTGGATCCAGACAACGAATTCCTCTGGGACGCCCCGGTGCTGGCCAAGGTGCAGGAGCGTTTCCGGGAGCTGGTGGCAGCCCAGGCCGGCGCCGACCTCACCGAATACAACCTGCGCCAGATCGGCTCTGAGCTCGAAGGCCTGATCCGCCAGCTGCTGCAGGCCGGAGAGCTTCGCTACAACCCGGATGCGCGAGTGCTCAACTACTCCATGGGCCTGCCCCGCAGCACCGAAAGCCTGTGAGCCGCTCCCGCCCTTCCGACTACGGCAATGGCCGCTCCGGCGGCAACCGATCCAACAGCGGTCGCTACGGGGGGGAGCGCTTTGACACAGAGCGCTTTGAAGAGGGGCGCTACGGCCCTGAGGCCTATGGGCGCGGCGAACCGCGTCGGCCAGCAGGACGCAGCGGCGGCGGCAAAGGAGGCTCCGGCGGCGCGGGACCTGGTGGCAACGGCCCCTTTCAATTCAACGTGGGCACCCTGGCGATCCTGGCCGGTGTGCTGGTGGTGGGGATTGGCATCGGCACCGCCATCTCCAGCACCACCCAGGGCGACCAGGGCAACATCGCCAGCTCCCAGCAGCTCGACATGGCCGTGCCCGATCCGGAGTTCTGCCGTCAGTGGGGCGCCAGCGCCTTCGTGATGGACGTGGAGCTTTACACCACCATGAACCCCAGTTCCAGCTTCGTGACCCAGCCCGAGCTCAAGGCCGGCTGCGTGATCCGGCGGGAAAACTGGAGCGTGTTGCAGAAGGAAGGAGCCGTCACCAACGAGCAGATGCGCCAGTGCAAGCAGCGCATGAACACCTTCGCCTACATCGGCTCCGTGAAAGACAAGCCGATCGTGCGCTGCGTCTACCAGACCGACACCAGCCAGAACAAATTTCTCACCAAGGGCGTCGCTGATGACACGGTGGGCGTCACCCCCGAAGCCGATCAGTTCTGAGTGGCCGCGGCAGGGGTGTCCTGCTGCAGCGGCCGGCGCAGGGGGCTATCGGGGCTGGCGAACACGGGCAGCACTTCCTTCCGGAACGCATCAGCGGCCCTGGAGCAGTAGCGGGCCGGGTGGGTGATCAGCTTCAACTGGCGGCGCACCAGCAGATCGGCCACCTGGGGGCGGTGCAGCGTGCCGGCCGAGAGCTCCCGCTCGATCGACACCACCGGCAGGAAGGCGGCACCCAGACCGCTCTGCACGGCATTTTTGATCGCCTCAAAGGAGTTGAGCTCCATCTCAATCTTGAGGCGGCCCACATCCAGGCCGGAGCGGGCCAGCAGCTGGTCGACCATCTTGCGGGTGGTCGACTGGGCATCGAGGCAGACGAAACCCAACCGGTAGAGGTCATCCTTGGTGAGCTCGGGCAGGCGGGCCAGGGGGTGCTTCACCGGCAGCACCAGGGCCAATTCGTCGCTGGCGTAGGGCACCACCTGCAGCAGCTCACCGAGCTCCGTGGGCAGCTCCCCGCCGATGATGGCCAGATCCACCTGGCCATTGGCCACGCTCCAGCCCGTGCGCCGGGTGCTGTGCACCTGCAGCTGCACGGCCACCTCCGGATACTTCTGGCGGAACAGGCCGATCATCCGCGGCATCAAGTAAGTGCCGGTGGTCTGGCTGGCGCCCACGATCAAGGAGCCGCCGCGCAGGTTGTGCAGATCTTCCAGGGCACGGCAGGCCTCCTGGCACTGGCTGAGGATCCGGTCGCAGTAGCTCAGCAGCAGGTGTCCGGCCTCGGTGAGCTGGGCTTTGCGCCCACCGCGATCAAACAGACTCACGCTCAGCTGCTTCTCCAGGTTCTGGATCTGCAGGCTCACCGCCGGCTGGGTGACATACAGGCTGTCGGCGGCCTTCTTGAAGCTGCCCTCCGAGGCGATGGCCCGCAGGATGCGCAGCTGATCAAGGGTGAAGGGCAGATCTGCCATCGGGTTGCCTGGATGGGCCTGGGCCTGCCGGCTGGCGAGGGCAAAACTCTAGGGGGGAAGTTGGGCAGCGAGAATCGACAGCTTCACAACTCCCCATCCGGCCTGTGCCCCCCAGCTCTCTCCACCACAGCAGCTGGGTGATGCTCGCCCTGCTGCTGGCCTTCGCCGTGATCCACAGCGGCGGCGCCTCGCTGCGGGCCTGGGGCGTGGAGCGGATCGGCGAGCGGGCCTGGCGACTGTTGTTTGCCGCCGTGAGCATTCCCTCGGCGGTGGTGGTGATCGGCTACTTCCTGGCCCACCGCTACGACGGCATTCGGCTCTGGAACCTGCAGGACCAGCCCTGGATCGTGCCGGTGGTGTGGGTGGGCACGGCGATCAGCTTCCTGTTTTTGTACCCGGCCACCTACAACCTGCTGGAGATCCCGGCGGTGCTGAAGCCCCAGGTGCGCCTCTACGCCACGGGGATCATCCGCATCAGCCGCCACCCCCAGGCCGTTGGCCAAATCCTCTGGTGCGCCACCCACCTGCTCTGGATCGGCAGCAGTTTCATGGTGGCCACCTGCGCCGGCCTGATCGCCCACCACCTGTTTGCGGTGTGGAACGGCGATCGGCGCCTGGCCAACCGCTTTGGGGCCGCCTTCGAGGAGCTGCGGGCCAGCACCTCGGTGCTTCCGTTTGCCGCGGTGCTGGATGGCCGCCAACACCTGGTGCTCTCGGAATTCCTGCGGCCGGCCCAGCTGGGCATTGCCATTGCCGTGGGGGTGTTCTGGTGGGCCCACCGCTTCATCGGCCTGGGGGCCACCGCCTTCTCCCGGTCGGGCCTGGGCCACTGGCTCGCCTGATGGGCACCCCCGCACAGGGCTGGGGCCCAACCTGAACGGCTGCCTAGACTTTCCCCAACCAGCCTGCGCCGCATGCCGTCAGCCGCCGAACTCGCCTGGTTGATCCCGGTGCTGCCCCTGGCCGGAGCCTGTCTGACGGGCCTGGGGCTGATCAGCTTCAACCGCACCATCAACCGGCTGCGCAAACCCGTGGCCTGGCTGCTGATCAGCTGTGTTGGGGCGGCCGCGGTGCTCAGCTACACCGTGCTGGCCCAGCAGCTGGCGGGGGCCGGCCCCACCGAGGTGCTGTTCAACTGGGCCAGCGCCGGCACCTTCAACCTGCAGATGGGCTTCCGGGTGGATGCCCTCGGGGCGGTGATGCTGTCGCTGGTCACCACCATCGCCGTGCTGGTGATGGTGTATTCCGATGGCTACATGGCCCACGACAAGGGCTATGTGCGCTTCTTCACCTATCTGGCCCTGTTCAGCAGCTCGATGCTGGGCCTGGTGATCAGCCCCAACCTGCTGGAGATTTACGTGTTCTGGGAGCTGGTGGGCATGTGCTCCTACCTGCTCGTGGGCTTCTGGTACGACCGCGACGGCGCCGCCAATGCCGCCCAGAAAGCCTTTGTGGTGAACCGGGTGGGCGATTTCGGCCTGCTGTTGGGGATCCTGGGCCTGTTCTGGGCCACAGGCAGCTTCGGCTTTGAGGAGATCGGCAGCCGGCTGCAGGAGGCCGTGGCCGGCGGCAGCCTCTCCAACGCGGCGGCAATCCTGCTCTGCCTGCTGGTGTTCATGGGCCCGATGGCCAAGTCGGCCCAGTTCCCCCTGCATGTGTGGCTACCCGATGCCATGGAGGGCCCGACGCCAATCTCGGCCCTGATCCACGCCGCCACGATGGTGGCGGCTGGCGTGTTCCTGGTGGCCCGCTTGCAGCCTGTCTATGAGCCCTTTCCGGCGGTGCAGGCCACGATTGCGGTGATCGGCACGATCACCCTGTTTCTGGGGGCCTCAATCGCCCTCACCCAGATGGACCTCAAGAAGGGGTTGGCCTACAGCACCGTGTCCCAGCTCGGTTACATGATGCTGGCGATGGGTTGTGGTGCCCCAGTGGCGGGCATGTTCCACCTGGTGACCCACGCCTTCTTCAAGGCGATGCTGTTTTTGGGCTCCGGCTCAGTCATCCATGCCATGGAAGAGGTGGTGGGCCATGAGCCGGTGCTGGCCCAGGACATGCGGCTGATGGGCGGGCTGCGCAAGTTCATGCCGATCACCAGCAGCACCTTCTTCATCGGCTGCATCGCCATCAGCGGCATTCCGCCCCTGGCGGGCTTCTGGAGCAAAGACGAAATCCTGGGGGTGGCCTTCGGCCAGTTCCCGATCCTGTGGGTGGCCGGCTTCGTTACCGCCGGCATGACGGCCTTCTACATGTTCCGGCTGTACTTCCTCACCTTTGAGGGTGAGTTCCGCGGCGGTGACAAAGCCATGGCAGCCCAGCTAATGGCCGCCGCCGGTAAAACCGCTGATGACCACGGCGACGACCATGGCCACAGCGATGACCGTGGCCACAGCCAAGCCCAGCATCCCCACGAATCCGGCTGGCAAATGGCCATGCCCCTGGCGGTGCTGGCGGTGCCGTCGGTGCTGATCGGCCTGCTGGGCACCCCGTGGAACAGCCGCTTCGGCAATCTGCTGGACCCCCAGGAAGCCGCCGAGGTGGCGGAGCATTTCAGTTGGGGGGAATTCCTGCCCCTCGCGGGAGCCTCAGTCGGCATCTCCGTGGCCGGCATCAGCGTGGCGGTGCTGGCCTATGCCCTGCACAAACTCGATCTGGGCACCGCCGTGGCGGCCCGCTTCCCGGCCGTCAACGCCTTCCTGGCCAACAAGTGGTACCTCGATGCCATCAACGACAAGCTGTTCGTGCAGGGCAGTCGCAAGCTGGCCCGCCAGGTGCTCGAGGTGGACTCGAAGGTGGTGGATGGCGTCGTCAACCTCACCGGCCTTGTGACCTTGGGCAGCGGCGAGGGCCTCAAGTACTTCGAAACGGGCCGGGCCCAGTTCTATGCCCTGATCGTGTTCGGCGGCGTCATCGCCCTGGTGGTGTTGTTCGGCTCACTGGGCTGAGCGCGGGCAACATCGCCTCGCGCGCTCAGCCCAGCGAGCCTCACGCCGCCGAGGGGGTTCCGGTAGCTGGAGTTCCTGACGGCAAGTGGGATCGCGCCAGGGCGGCCCCGCCCACAAAACCTGTCCCCAGCCCTCAGAGCCCTTTCCCAGCTTTGGCCCCCTTGCCCTGTGCAGGCGGCGTGAGCGCGCAGCGCGTGACGCCTGCACAGGGCAAGGGGGCCAGAAGCCCAACGGTCTGTGTGACATCCACCACCAGCAGAGTGCTTGACGGCACTGAATTTCTACACTCCGCCAAACGGTGAGGCTTGGTTCGTGCCCTTCCCTTGGTTGAGCGCGTCGATCCTGTTCCCGATCGCCGCCGCCCTGCTGATCCCCTTCATTCCCGATGCCGGCGATGGCAAGCGGGTGCGCTGGTATGCCCTCGGCGTCGCCCTGACCACCTTCCTGCTGACGGTGGGCGGCTACCTCAACGGCTACGACCCCTCGGTGGAAGGGCTGCAGCTGGTGGAACGGGTGCAGTGGCTGCCCAGCCTGGGCCTGGCCTGGTCGGTGGGGGCCGACGGCATCTCGATGCCCCTGATCTTGCTCACCAGCTTCATCACGGCCCTGGCAGCCCTGGCCGCCTGGCCGGTGACGTTCAAGCCGAAGCTCTTCTACTTCCTGCTGCTGGCCATGGATGGCGGCCAGATCGCGGTGTTCGCGGTGCAGGACATGCTGCTGTTCTTCCTGGCCTGGGAGCTGGAGCTGCTGCCGGTGTATCTGCTGCTGGCCATCTGGGGCGGCAAGAAACGCCAGTACGCCGCCACCAAGTTCATCCTCTACACGGCAGGCAGCTCGCTGTTCATCCTGGTGGTGGGGCTGGCGATGGCCTTCTACGGGGGCGGCACCCCCAGTTTTGAATACACAACCTTGATGGCGAAGGACTTCTCGACGAAGTTCCAGCTCTTCGCCTACGCCGGCCTGCTGATCGCCTTTGGCGTGAAGCTGCCGATCGTGCCGCTGCACACCTGGCTGCCCGATGCCCATGGCGAGGCCACGGCACCGGTGCACATGCTGCTGGCCGGCATCCTGCTGAAAATGGGTGGCTATGCCCTGCTGCGCTTCAACGTGCAGCTGCTGCCGGAAGGCCACGCTCAGTTTGCGCCGCTGCTGGTGGTGCTTGGCGTGGTGAACATCATCTATGCCGCACTCACCTCGTTTGCCCAGCGCAACCTCAAACGCAAGATCGCCTACAGCTCGATCAGCCACATGGGCTTCGTGCTGATCGGCATCGGCAGCTTCAGTGCCCTCGGCACCAGCGGCGCCATGCTGCAGATGATCAGCCACGGCCTGATCGGAGCCAGCCTCTTCTTCCTGGTGGGAGCCACCTACGACCGCACCCACACCCTGCAGCTCGACGAGATGGGCGGCGTGGGCCAGACGATGCGCAAGATGTTTGCCCTCTGGACGATCTGCTCCCTGGCTTCTCTGGCCCTACCCGGCATGAGCGGCTTCGTGAGCGAGCTGATGGTGTTTACCGGCTTCGTCACCAGTGAGGCCTATTCGCTCAGCTTCCGGATCGTGATGGCGGCCCTGGCGGCGGTGGGGGTGATCCTCACGCCGATCTACCTGCTCTCGATGCTGCGCGAGATCTTCTTCGGCAAGGAAAACGCCGAGCTGGCCTCCCACACCCACCTGGTGGATGCCGAACCGCGGGAGATCTACGTGGTGAGCTGCCTGCTGGTGCCGATCGTGGGCATTGGCCTCTATCCACGGATCATGACCGACACCTATCGCGCCTCGATCGAAGCGCTGGTGCAGCGGGAAACCACGGCCCTGGCCAAGGTGATCCAGCCCCCGCCGGGCGATCTGATCCGCCAACCACTGCTAGTGGCCCCGCCCCTGCCGGTCTGAGCCACCAACGCCGGAAGCCGGTAACAAAACTGTGCAGATCAACGCCAGGGCATTCCGCCTCAGGCTGCCCTCCTTACGCTCCTGATCCGCTCTGGAGCTCCGCGCCACCCGCCTCTCCACCGCGACGCCCCTGGGAGACCCCGCGATGAAACAGCTGAACTTTCTGCTGATCTTCAGCTTCGGCCTGGCCACGGTGATGTTCACCTTGGAGAACACGGCCCCCACCACGGTCCACTTCTTGCCCGGACTGAGCGGCACCCTGCCCTTGGCGGCGCTGCTGTTGCTGGTGGGCGGCATCGGCGCCGCCGCCGCGTGGGTGTTTGCCGTGTGGACCGGCGTGGTGCGCAAGGTGGAAGCGCTGCAGAACCAGAGCGACTATGCCGCCCAGCAGGTGCGCATCCAGGAGCTGGAGAACGACCTCCAGCGCTACCGGGCCACCGTCGATGCCCAGTTGGGCCTGCTGCCAGCCGCTGGCGAGAGTTCGGCTCCCAGTGATCCCAGCCAGGCCGATGAGGAGGCGCGCAGCGAGTCGATGACGGTGTCGGTGAGCTGAGGGGCCCAGCCCAGCACAGGCACCACCGGTAGTGGCCTGACGGCTCCGCTAGCCCGACTCGGGCAATACCGGTAGCGTGTGCTTTGAACCCATTGGATCGCAAGAGCGGATTGGCTGAAGGAGGCGCCAGGCTGGCCATCCGTCTCCTGCAAGACGCAGCGGAGCGGGGCGAACTCGACCCGTGGGACGTGGACGTGATCGCCGTGGTGGATGGCTTCCTCGACCAACTGCGCCAGCGCATCGAAGTGCCACGCCTGGTGGCCGCAGCAGGGGCGAGCCGGGGAGGCAGCTACGAGCAGGATCTGGCCGAAACCAGCGAGGCCTTCCTGGCCGCTTCGGTGCTGGTGAGCCTCAAGGCCGAGGTGCTCGAGGCGGCCACCTTCCCGCCGGAACCCCTCGACGATCAAGACTTCGGCTTTGATTTCGACGCCGATGGCCAGGGCTGGCTGATGAGCCCCGGCATGGAACTGCCGCAGCGTCCGGAACGACACCTCTGGCGCCGCCCTGTGGCGCCCCCTCCCCTGCAGCGCCCCGTGACCCTGGGGGAGTTGATCCGCCAGCTGGAGGACATCGCCGAGCGGCTGGAGCAGGACGAGGGCCGCACCCGGCAGCGCCATCGCCCCAAGCGCTACAGCGAACGGGCCGCGATCGAACAGGTGGCCGCCCTGGCCCACCGGGAAAAACTGCCGGAAACCACCGCCGCCCTCAGTCAGTTCCTGCTCAGCTGGGAACCCGCCCATGACTGGGCCGCGTTCAACGAGCTGGTGCAGGACTGGGCTGCCAACGTGGAGGCGCGACGTGCCGACGCCGACTTAGACCGCGATCGGGTGGGCGTGTTCTGGGCCCTGCTGTTTCTCTGTCACCAGGGCAAGGTGGACCTTGACCAACAGGGTGGGCTGTTTGGGCCGCTGCGGCTCAGGCGCCTGCTTAGCGCCGGCGAAAGCCGCCAGCTGCCCCTCGTGCCAGAGCTCGGGGCGGCGGAAACGCTGATGGCAGCCTGAGCAGGCCGACTAGGCTGGTTGCTCCGACCGATGTGAGCAAACGCCGATGAAGGCGATGATCCTGGCGGCCGGCAAGGGAACACGGGTGCGTCCCATCACGCACACCATTCCCAAGCCGATGATCCCCATCCTGCAGAAACCCGTGATGGAGTTTCTGCTGGAGCTGCTGCGGGAGCACGGCTTCACCGAAATCATGGTGAACGTCTCCCACCTCGCCGAGGAGATCGAAAACTACTTCCGCGATGGCCAGCGCTTCGGCGTGGAGATTGCCTACAGCTTTGAAGGCCGCATTGAAGACGGCGAGCTGATCGGCGACGCCCTGGGCTCAGCCGGAGGCCTCAAGAAGATTCAGAACTTCCAGCGCTTCTTCGACGACACCTTCGTGGTGCTCTGCGGCGATGCCTTGATCGATCTGGATCTCAGCGAAGCGGTGCGGCGCCACAAGGCCAAAGGAGCCATGGCCAGCCTGATCACCAAACGGGTCCCCAAAGACCAGGTGAGCAGCTACGGCGTGGTGGTTACCGACGACGACGGTCGGGTGCGCTCCTTTCAGGAGAAGCCGGCGGTGAATGAAGCCGCCAGCGACATGATCAACACCGGCATCTACATCTTTGAGCCCGAAGTGCTCGACTTTGTGCCGAGTGACCAGCCCTTCGACATCGGCTCCGACCTCTTCCCCAAGCTGGTGGAAGCCGGGGCGGCCTTCTACGCCCTGCCGATGGAGTTTGAGTGGGTGGATATCGGCAAGGTGCCCGACTATTGGCAGGCGATCCGCAGCGTGCTGCAGGGCCAGGTGCGCCAGGTGCAGATTCCAGGCAAGGAAGTGCGGCCGGGGGTGTTCGCCGGCCTCAACGTGGCGGCCGACTGGGATCAGATCAACGTGACCGGGCCCATCTATGTGGGCGGCATGACCCGCATCGAGAACGGCGCCACGATCATTGGTCCGGCGATGATCGGCCCCAATTGCCACATCTGCGAAGGGGTCACGATCGACAACTCGATCATCTTTGACTACTCCCGCATCGGAGCGGGGGTGCGGCTGGTGGAGAAGTTGGTGTTTGGCCGCTACTGCGTCGACCGCAACGGCGACCACTTCGACCTGCAGGAAGCGGCGCTCGACTGGCTGATCACCGACGTGCGCCGTCAGGATGTGGTGGCGCCCTCACCCCAGCAGAAGGCCATGGCCGAGCTGCTCGGCACCGACCTGGCCCTGAGCAACGCCAACTAAGGCGTTCACGAACCCGCCAACGCAACAGGCTGCAGCGGGGCCAGCCCCGCCTGCTGCAGGATCGCCGGAATCTTTTCCTCGGCCTTGATCGCCATCAGGTGCACCCCCTGGGCGATCTGCAGATAGTCCGCCACCTGTTCCGCCGCAATCGCCACTCCCTCAGCCGCCGGATCCGCCGCGGCCGCCAGCCGATCGATCACCGCCTGGGGGATGTTGGCCCCCGGCACCACCCGGTTGATGAAGGCCGCATTGCGGGCCGACTTGAGCAGAAACACCCCGGCCAGCACCGGCAGCTCCAAGGGGGCCGCCAGCTCACCCACAAAGCGCTTGAGGGCTTCAGCATCCATCACCATCTGGGTTTGCACGAAGCACGCTCCAGCCTGCTTCTTGCGCACCAGGCGGCTCTTAAGGCCACTCCAGCTGGGCGACTGGGGATCGGCGGCGGCACCAGCAAACAGGGCGGTGGGCCCATCGGGAAGCAGGCCCTGCACCGGATCCTGACCGGCGTTGAACTGCTGCACCAGCTGCAGCAGCCGCACCGCCTCCAGCTCATTCACCGGACGGGCTCCCGGCTGATCCCCGGCCCGCACCGGATCCCCGGTGAGACAGAGCACATTGCGCACACCCAGGGCATGGGCACCCAGCAGATCGGCCTGCAGGGCAATGCGATTGCGATCGCGGCAGGCCAGCTGCAGCACGGGCTCGATCCCCGCATCCAGCAGCAGGCGGCAGAGGGCCAGGCTGCTCATCCGCATCACGGCGCGGCTGCCGTCGGTGACATTCACGGCATGCACCCAGCCCCGCAGGGCCCCAGCGGCTTCCAGGGCACGGCAGGGATCCCCACCTCGAGGCGGCATCACCTCGGCGGTGAGGGCTGGTTCTCCGCTGGCCAGGGCCTGTTGAAGCAGCAAGCCGAACCGTTCTTCTCGGACCCATCATGGAACAACGCCCTGCCTACAGTGGAGGTCAGCCTGCGGCCTGGGCCAATGGATTCCGATCGCTCCACGGCTGGCTCACTGAGTCAGGGCCGCCAAGACCTCTCGGAGCGGGAAATCGAAATCATCGAGCTGGTGGCCCAGGGGCTCACCAACCAGGAGATCGCCGCGGCGCTCACGATCAGCAAGCGCACCGTGGACAACCACGTGAGCAACATCTTCACCAAGACCGGCGCCAAAAACCGGGTAGCCCTGCTGAATTGGGCCATGGATCACGGCAAGATCTGCCGGGATGGCTTCAATTGCTGCGCCATTGACGGGAAAAAGGCTCAGCTCAGCTGAGCTTCAAACAGCCTGAGCTTCAAACAGCCGGGGCCGCCTCCAAGGGGCTGGATCCAGCATCGGCAAGCGCCGCCAGGCTGTAGCCATCAGCCCCGAGCCCGAACAGCTCGGCATAGGCGAGGCAGTCGGCTTGATCACGCCCAGCAAAACGCAGCATGCCCAGGTTGTCGTAGAGACCGGTCACGCTGCGACTTCTGAATTTCTTCAGAATTATCGTAGGGCCTCAAGCAGCTCCAGCCGTTGGGCTGCCGGCCAATGGGCCAGGGGAGCGCGCGCCAGGGCCGCATTGCTGAGTTCGTGGCGGCCGGTCAGTTCACGGATGCACCAGGCTGGGGGCTCCAGCTCCACCAGGCTGCGCTCCCATGTGGCGGGCGCCAGCTCCACTTCGGCCACCACGAGCGGGGCATTCTCCGCCTCAAACACATCCAGCACCCACTCACCGCCAGGCAGATCCAGCCCGTAGCGCCACTTGCTGAGCCGCTGGGGAGCCAGCGCCAGCAGGGCCTCGGCGTCGCCGGCGGGGATGGGGTACTCGAATTCCTGGCGCACCAGGCCCTCCGGCAAGGCAGCCGCCACCGGGGGTAGCCCCCCTGGTCGCGCCTTGAGGGTGAGCCAGGCTCCCGCCACGGAAGGCAACCCACTGGCGCTGCGCACCCGCACGGTGATGCCATCGGCACCCGCCACCAGGTAGCCCTGCTGCAGCCGGGCCTGCCAACGGATGTGCTGGCGCCAGTCGTCACCCTGCACCAGAAAGCGCCGTTCGATTTCCAGGGCCATGGCGCACCTCAATAGCGGGCCTAATTGTGGGAGGGCTCAACAGCCGTGAGGCTGCCGGCCCAATGCAGCTTGTGGGTGAGGGTGCGGTAATACGACGGGCTCTGCTCCAGCAGCACCTGCAGGGCGGGATGGGGACTGCGCTCCACCACGGCCCGATCCCCCGGCTCCAGCACCGTGGCATGGGCGCCGTCTTTCCAGAGCTTCACCCGGCGGCTGGTTTCCCCCAGGGGCCACACCGAAAGCTGGGCCCGCGGCGGCACCACCACAGCGCGGCTGGAGAGGCTCATCGGGCAGATCGGATTGACCACGATCGCCTCGATGCCGGGGTGGAGGATCGGCCCGCCAGCCGCCATCGAATAGCCGGTGGAGCCGGTGGGGGTGGCAATGATCAAGCCGTCGCCGCGGTATTGATCCACCACTTCGCCGTCGATCTCCAGCTCAAGCACACAGGTGGGGGACACCTCGTCGAGGCAGGGGCGGAAATAGAAATCGTTGAGGGCCAGGTGGGGCCCATCGGCCTGGTCGACGCCATCACCGCGGTCGATATGGGCCTGCAGCATCATCCGGCGCTCCAGGGCAAAGCGGTCGTTGCGCAGACGCTCCCAGAGGCTCTCCTCTTCATGCTTACCGGCATCGGTGCTGAGGCGCAGGAAGCGGCGGTCGTGGGTGAGAAACCCCAGGTGGCCACCCACATTGAAGCTGAGGATCGGCACATCCAGGGGCGCCAGATGGCGGGCAGCGCCGAGCACCGTGCCATCACCGCCCAGCACCAGGGCCAGATCGGGCAACTGGGCTTCTGTGGCCAGCAGGCCAGGAAAGGGATTGCGGGCCAGGCCACTGGAGGCCACCACCACATGCACCCCCTGGGCCGCCAGATCCTCGGCGCAGCGCTTGGCCTGGCGATGGGCAGCCTGGCTGCCCGACCGTGAAATCAACCAGACCCTCTCAAGCCGCATCGGGGAAGGGCAGGACTACCAGCGCAGCAGGTTGAAGCGCTCCATGTCGACCGTTTCCCGGTTGCGGTAGAGGGAGAGGAGGATTGCCAGACCCACCGCCGCCTCCGCCGCCGCCACGGTGATCACGAAGATAGCGAACACCTGACCGCGAATCAGCTGGCCATCGAGATAGCTGGAGAAGGCCATCAGATTGATGTTCACCCCATTGAGCATCAGCTCAATGCTCATCAGCACCCGCACCGCATTGCGGCTGTTGATCAGACCCCAGACTCCCGTGCAGAACAGCACGGCCGCCAGGGCCAGATAGGCCTGCAGGGGGATGGTGCTGGGAAGGGTGATCTCCATGGGGCTAGGGGGGAGGAGCGGTAAGGGATGTGCGGACTGGATGGGGCAGGAACAGAAGCGATTGGCGAATCAACGCACTCAGCGGGGTGACTTTTCCAGGAGCAATGGGGTGCGCTCCTTCTCGATCAGGCCCTGATCCACCGCTTCCCCGGTGATCACGTCGCTGCTGAGCACATCGCGGCGGGCCAGCACGATCGCCCCGATCATCGACATCAACAGGAGCACCGAGGCCAGCTCAAAGGGCAGCAGATAGTCGCTGAAGAGGTGTTCGCCGATCCGGATGGTTGCCTCCTCCCCAACTGGCTCGGGGCCAGGCAGGGCCCAGGGTGTGGTGAAGGCCACCCGGATCAACAGCACAAACAGACCACCGCAGACGGCTCCGGACAACAGACGACGCACCCCCAGGCCTGGAATGGCCGCGAGGTTTTCCTTCTTGTTCACGAGCATGATCGCGAACAGGATCAGCACGTTGACAGCGCCCACGTAGACGAGCACTTGGGCCGCCGCCACGAAGCTGGCATTGAGCAGCAGATACAGCCCCGCCACCGACAGAAACACCCCGCCCAGCAGAAAGGCGGAGTAGACGATGTTGGGCAGCAAAACCACCCCAAGGGCACCGAGCACGAGCGTGGCGGAGAGGGCCACGAAACAGATCAGCTGGGTGGTGGAGGCGATGGTCATGACGCGTCTCCGGTTGGCTGGGCGGAAGCCTTGGGCTCGGCTTTTGGCAGGGTTTCGAGCACCTGCTCGGGCAGTTTGCCGGCGCGCGGGTCGGTATCGGGAACGCCGTGGGGATCCATCACTCCCTTGGGCAGGTAGGCCAACTCGCGCAGCGGCAGCACCGCCGGGTCGCTGGTCACGCTGGTGGGCAGACGCCCCAAGGCGATGTTGTCGTAGTTGAGGCTGTGGCGGTCGAAGGTGGACAGCTCGTATTCCTCAGTCATCGACAGGCAGTTGGTGGGGCAGTACTCCACGCAGTTGCCGCAGAAGATGCACACCCCAAAGTCGATCGAGTAGTTGCGCAGCTCCTTCTTCTTGGTGGCCTTGTTCATCACCCAATCCACCACCGGCAGGTTGATCGGGCACACCCGCACACACACCTCGCAGGCGATGCACTTGTCGAATTCGTAGTGGATCCGGCCGCGATAGCGCTCCGAGGGGATCAGCTTCTCGTAGGGGTACTGGACGGTGACCGGCCGGCGCCGCAGGTGGTCGAAGGTCACCGCCAGACCCTGGGTCATGTACTGGGCCGCACCCACCGCGTCGCGGGTGTAGTCGCCGACTTTCTTGAGGAACCCAAACATGGAGCTGGCTCTGAGGGGGAATGCGGTCGGAGAGTGTTAGCCCATGATGGCTGGTCTGGAGTGGGGCTGGGCCGGAGGCCTGCCGAGACAGGGGGTCAACCGCCGAAGGCCATCGGGAAGGCGAGCTTGAGCGCCGCCGTGATCAGCAGGTTGACCAGGGCAATCGGCAGCAGAAACTTCCAGCCCAGATCGAGCAGCTGGTCGATCCGCACCCGCGGTGTGGTCCAGCGCAGCAGGATCGCCAGAAACACCAACAGGTAGGCCTTGAGCACGGTCATGACGATGCCCACCGAGCCCGTGATCAACTGCACCAACGGCGCATCGATCGGCTGGTGCAACCAGCCGGCCAGCCACTCCACCGGGATCGGGAAGCCCCAACCGCCCAGGTAGAGCACCGACACCAGCAGGGCCGAGAGCACCAGGTTGATGTAGCTGCCCAGGTAAAAGAGGGCGAACTTCATGCCGGAGTACTCGGTTTGGTAGCCAGCCACCAACTCCTCTTCGGCCTCCGGTAGGTCGAAGGGAAGGCGCTCGCATTCGGCCAGGGCGCAGATCCAGAAGATCACGAAGCCCACCGGCTGCCGCCAGATGTTCCAGCTGAGAATGCCGGCGCCGGTCTGCTGGTCGACGATGTCGACGGTGCTGAGCGAGTTGCTCATCATCACCACCGCCAGCACCGCCAGGGCCAGGGGGATCTCGTAGCTGATCGACTGGGCGGCGGCTCGCAGGCCCCCCAACAGGGAGTACTTGTTGTTCGAGGCATAGCCGCTCATCAGCAGGCCGATCGGCTGAATGCTGCTGAGCGAGATCCACAGAAAGATGCCGATCCCCACATTGCTGATCAGCAGGTGCTGACCAAAGGGCACCACCAACCAGCTGAGGATCACCGGGATCAGCACCAGCACCGGCCCCAGCGTGAACAGCAGGCCGTCGGCCTTGGCCGGGATGATGTCTTCTTTGAAGACGAGCTTCATGCCGTCAGCGATCGGCTGGAGCACGCCGAGGGCACCGGCGTATTCCGGGCCGATGCGCTGCTGCACGGCGGCGGAGATCTTGCGCTCCAGCCACACGTTGACCAGCACGCCCACCACGGCGGCCACCAACACCAGCACCATCGGCAGCGGCAACCACAGCAGATGGGCCGCTCCGGGGCTCAGCCCGAGCCCTTGCAGGGCCTGCTCAAAGCTGGCTTCCAGATCCAGGCCTGGAGCCGTGTTGGTCAGCATGGCGGCAGCTCAGATGGGGGCAACTTAGCGGGCACCAATGGGCTGCCAGTCTCGCCCGGCCGCACCGGTATAGATCTGGGAGGGTCGATAGATGCGGTTGGCACCCAGCTGCTCCTTCCAATGGGCCAGCCAACCAGCCGTGCGGGCAATGGCGAAAATCGGCGTGAACAGGTCTTCCGGGATGCCGAGCTTGCGATACACCAGGCCTGAATAGAAGTCGACGTTGGGGAAAATGCCCTTGGAGCCCAGGCGTTCAGCGGCTGCCTCCTCGAGCTTGCGGGCCAGGTCGTACATCGGGTCGTGGCCGAAGCGATCGAACAGCTCCTCGGCCAGTTTCTGCAGGATCACAGCCCTGGGATCCTTGACTTTGTACTCGCGGTGGCCGAAGCCCATGATCTTCTGCTTGCTGGCGATCGCCCGATCGAGCCAGGGCTCCACCTGATCTTCCGTGCCGATGCTCTCCAGCATTTCCAACACGTCTTCGTTGGCACCACCATGCAGGGGGCCCGCCAGGGTGCCCACCGCAGACGCCACCACCGCGTAGGGGTCGGTGAGGGTGCTGGCCGTCACCCGGGCGCTGAAGGTGCTGGCGTTGAGGCTGTGCTCGGCGTGCAGGATCAGGCAGGCATCGAAGATGCGGGCCGCCAGGGGATCGGGCTCCCGCTCCGTGAGCATGTACAGGAAATTGGCCGCATAGGCCAGGTCGTCGCTGGGCTGGATCGGATCCTGGCCTTTGCGGATCAGCTGGAAGGCCGCCACCATCGTCGGGATCTTGGCGATCAGCCGCACCACCGCCGACACGATGTATTCGGGGTTGTCCAAGGCGCGCCTGGAATAAAAAAGCCCCAACGACGCCGCACTGCTCTGCAGGGCATCCATCGGATGACCGCCGGAGGGGAAGCACTTCATCATGTCGCGGATGCGGAAGCTCACCCGCCGGTGCATCTGCACCTCGTGCTCAAAATCCCGCAGCTGATCCGCCGTGGGCAGCTCGCCCCAGATCAGCAGATAGGCCGTTTCCAGGAACGTGCTCTGGGAGGCCAGCTCATCGACGCGGTAGCCGCGGTAGGTGAGCACCCCCTTCTGGCCGTCAATGTCGCAGATCGACGACTGGGTGGCCGGCACCCCTTCCAACCCAGGGCGAAAAGGGCTCGGGGCCGGTGCTCCGCTTGCTGCCATGCGAGACGCGATCGATGGGGCGAACCTACGGCGACCGGTGCGACGGCTGCCGTAGCCGCAGCAACCGAGGGCCGATCAGGGCCTCCAGGCGGGCACCAGCCGCCCCCAGGCGAATCAACACGATGCCGGCCTTGCGCAGGGTGATCGTGCCCGCCGGCGCCCCCAGCAGGCTGGAGGCCAGCTGGCCCAGATCGGGCTCATGGCCCACCAGGCCCAACCGCCGCCAGGAGCCCGCCTGCAGCAGCGGCCGCGGATCGCCCCCCGGGGCCAGGCGCGCGTCCAGCCCGAAACCACTGGCAAGGCCTTTCGCCACCCCCAGCTGGGCCGTCTGCACCGCCCGCCGCAGGGGACTGCTCAGCAGCTGATCACAGTCGAGCTGCAGCTGGTGCAGCTGCTCCGCCACCGCCGCCGTGCGGCGGATCCCTTCGGGCGTGAGGGCCCGCTCCCCGTCTGGTCGGTCGGGGTGGCGCTCCTCGGCCAAGCCATGGCGCCAAAGCAGCAGGTCGCGCTCAGCCAAAACCGAGGCGCGCCTTGAGGTGCACACCGGCGCCCGCGTCTGGGGCCGCATCCGGGGCCGCGGCGAGGCCGAGGCTGAGCCCCTGCACCCCCGGAGCCAGCGGATGGCCCGCCAAGCCAGAGAGCAGCTGCCAGGTGCTCCAGCGCTGCAACAGAGACCGGGCCCGCTCAGCGCCCATGGCCCATTGCAGCGGCGCCTGGGGCAGCTCGAGGGCAGCCACCTGCTCCAGCCGCAACCGGGGAGGCTGGCGGGAGTCGCGCTGCTCCTGCAGCACCGTCAGGGTCTGCCCCCACCAGGCCAGGCGCCCCTGGCTGGAGCGGGCCCCGGCCAGGCTGGCCTGAAGCTGGTCTGGCTCGGCCCGCGCCGCACGACGACCGCCCTGGGGGGCCTCCAAGCGGGTCCAAACCCGAACGCTGGCGTCGCCCTCCACGGGCAGGGGGGCAGCAATCAAACCCTCAGCGGCCAGGGCCCCATCGAGCGCGGCGGGATCGGGTTGGTCGGCGGCGGTGCCGAGCAACCAGCCCTGGCGGCTCTGGCTCCACAGCAATGAGCCGGCATCGGCCGCCGCCACCTGCGCAGGCAAAGACCCCTCGGGCAGCTGCAGCACCGCCGCCAGCAGCGGCTGCCAGAGCGCGGGCCAGGCCGCGGGCTGCTGCACAAGCGCCAGGCTGTCGGACGGGGCCTGCAGGGCCTCCAGCAGGGCAGCCCCGGTGGCATCACCTGGAGCGGGGGCGGGCAGAAGAGCCTCGGGCGGGGCATCCGGTCCGAACTGCAGCCAGCCATCCAGCACCAGGGAGCGGCCATCAGGGCGCAGGCTGGCCACCAGCTCCTGCGCGGCCCCCGGCGCCGTGAACGAGGCCGGCAGACCGAGCCGGGGGCCCAGGGCCTCTGGGCGGGCCGTGAGCAGGGCCGCACCCTGGCCCAGGCGCTGCACCGCCTGGCGGAAGCGGGGGCTGGCGGCCTGGTTGAGTTCGTCGATCTGGGAGACGTCGAGGGCCTGCTCGAGCACGCCGCGGCCGGAGGCGATCAGCACCAGGTCGTCGTTGATCAGCGCGGTGGCAATCGGCACCGGCGTGGTGCCCACCAGGGCACCGCGGCCACTGATCAGCCCCATGCCGCGGTAGCTGCTGATCTGGAGATCGGTGCCGGCCAGGCTGCGGGTTTGCCAGAAGCGCTGCAGGAAGCGGCGCGCCCCATCGGCATCGCGGCTGCGCAGCGACAGCAACCAACCATCGGGGGCGGCACCAGGCTCTGAAGCCAACAGGGCCAGGCCCAGTTCGCGGCCCAGCCAGGGAGCCAGCTCGCTGGGGTAATCCAAGCCCGCCGCCGCGAAGGCGCCGTCCCGCAGCCCTGCTACCGCTGCCACCGCCGCCCGCCGCTCCCGGGTGGGCGCCACCGCCCGGGCATAGGCCACAGGCTGCTCCCCATCGGTGAGCAGGTAGAGGCTGAGGGCGGCCTGCCGGGGCACGAAACGCGCCGCCTGCGGCGGCACCAGGGCCTGATGCTGCAACTGGAGGGGCGAGCGCTGCAGCACCAGCCACCAGCCGCCGGCCGCCAGGCCCAGCAACAGCAACACCACCGCCAGCACGACCGCCAGAAACGGGCGGGCCTTCATGCGCCCCACGCAGGATGGGCCCATCTTGACCCCAACCCAACCCCCGCGCCCGCGATGCACCATCCAGACCGCCCCCAGGCCGGCATGCCGGAGACCATCCGGGCGCGCGAGCTGCAGGCCCGACTGGAGCAGGGCGAGCCGATCCAGCTGGTGGATGTGCGCGAAGACACCGAACTGGCGTTGGCCCAGCTGGCCCACCCCGTGGTGCACCTCCCCCTGAGCCGCTCCGCCGACTGGATCGGCAACCTTCACCAGCTGCTCGACCGCGACCGCCCCGTGGCGGTGATCTGCCATGCGGGCGTGCGCAGTTGGCACCTGGGCTGCTGGTTGATCCAGGAGCACGGCTACGGCGCGGTGTGGAACGTTCAGGGGGGCATCGACGCCTGGAGCATCGAAGTGGATCCCGGCGTGCCCCGCTACTGACCCCCACGACTGAGGCCCGCAGGTTCTGCCTACGATCGCCGCACCCCTGCAGCGTTCGCTTGCAGTCCCCGACGTCCCGCCCCTTGCCTCTGCGGCAGCAGGAGGTGCTCCAACTGGCCGTGCGGCACTACGTGGACACCATGGAGCCGGTGGGCAGCCAAACCCTGGTGCGGCGCTTTGGACTGCAGGCCAGTCCGGCCACCGTGCGCTCGGCGATGGGGGCCCTGGAGCAACGCGGTCTCCTCACCCAGCCCCACACCTCCGCCGGCCGGATCCCCAGCCAGCAGGGCTACCGCACCTACGTCGACCAGCTGCTGCCTGCGCCAGGCGCGGCCGCCCTGCAGCTCGAGCGCGAGCTCACCGGGCTGAGCCTGCAATGGGCGGCCCTCGACGACCTGCTGCTGCATCTGAGCCGGCGCCTGGCCGATCTCACCGGCCTGCTCAGCCTGATCACCCGCCCCCAACGCCACCAACCCCAGTTGCAGGCGCTGCGGCTGGTGGCCAGTGGCGAGCGCCTGCTGGTGTTTCTGGTGGAGGGGGGGGCGACCGCCAGCAGCCTCAACCTGCGGCTGCCCGCCCAGGCCGAAGCCGAGCTGGCAGCCCTGGAGCGTTGGGTCAGCGCTCAGCTCCAGGGCGGGTCGATCGACTGGGGCACATTGCCGTCCCACCTGCGCAGCAGCGGCGCCGTGCTGCGCCAGGCCCTAACCAGCCATGGGCAATCGCGGCAGCTGGAAGGGGAGGGGGCCGTCACCACGGGCTTGGCGGGCCTGCTGGCCCAGCCGGAATTCAGCCAGACCCTGAGCCTTCGGCCCCTGGTGGAGCTGGTGGAGGATGCCCCCCATCAGCTCCTGCCCCAAGCGGGCATCTGGATCGGGGCCGAACACCCCCACCGAGCCCTGCACCAGTGCGCCGTGGTGCAGGCCAACTACCGCAGCGGCGACGGCGGCATCGGCCAGGTGGCCCTGGTGGGACCGATGCGCATGGCCTACGCCACCGCCGGAGCCGCCGTGCGCTCAGTGGCCCAGGTGCTGGAACGGCTGCTGGGATGACCAGTCTGCTTGGTTAGCCGCCCATCTGGTCGCCGAGCTTTTCGGCCACGGTGTTCACGTCCTTGTCGCCGCGGCCCGAGAGGTTGAGCACCACTTCGGTGCCAGGCGCCAGGGTGGGGCAGAGCTTCTCCAGCCAGGCGAAGGCGTGGGCGGTTTCGAGGGCGGGGATGATGCCTTCCAACCGGCAAAGAAGTTGCAGGGCGTCGAGCGCCTCGGCGTCGGTCACGGCGCCGTACTCGGCCCGGCCGATGGTTTTCAGGTAGCTGTGCTCGGGGCCCACGCCCGGGTAATCCAGGCCGGCACTGATTGAGTGGGCCTCCTGCACCTGGCCTTCCTCATCCTGCAGCAGCAGGCTCATGGCGCCATGCAGCACCCCAACGCGGCCCTCGGTGATCGTGGCGGCATGGCGGCCGGTGGCCACGCCATCGCCGGCCGCTTCCACACCCACCAGGCGCACATTGGTGTCCTGCACGAAGGGGTGGAACAGGCCCATGGCATTGGAGCCACCGCCCACGCAAGCCACCAGCACATCGGGATTGCGGCCAAAGGCCTCGTGGCACTGGCGCTTGGTTTCCTCGCCGATCACGGCATGGAAATCGCGCACCAGCATCGGGAAGGGGTGGGGGCCCGCAACCGAGCCGAGGATGTAGTGGGTGGTCTCCACGTTGGTCACCCAGTCGCGGATCGCCTCGCTGGTGGCGTCCTTGAGGGTGGCGGTGCCGGCCGTCACGGGTTGCACCCTGGCCCCGAGCAGCCGCATGCGGAACACGTTCAGGGCCTGGCGGCGCATGTCCTCGGCGCCCATGTACACCACGCAGTCCAGGCCGAAGCGGGCGCACACGGTGGCGGTGGCCACGCCGTGCTGGCCGGCGCCGGTTTCGGCAATGATCCGCTTCTTGCCCATGCGCAGGGCCAGCAAGGCCTGGCCGAGGGCGTTGTTGATCTTGTGGGCACCGGTGTGGTTAAGGTCTTCGCGCTTCAGCCAGATGCGCGGGCCGCCCTCGGCGCGGCGGTAGTGCTCGCTGAGCCGCTCGGCTTCATAGAGCGGATTGGGGCGCCCCACATAGGTGCGCAGCAGATGGTTGAGCCGGTCGGTGAAGGCCGGGTCCTTCCAGGCCTCGGCGGCGGCCTGCTCCAGTTCCGCCAGCGCAGGGATCAGGGTTTCGGGCACGTACTGGCCGCCGAACTGGCCGTAGCGGCCCAGGCCGTTAGGCCGGACATCCAGAGCCAGGGAGGCCGGATCAGGGCTGCCGGCGGCGTGCAGGGGGGGAACGGTGCTGGTCACCGGCGGCGGAGCAAGATCACTGCAGCGTAAGAAGCGGCCATGGCCAAGGGCGGCTGGCAGGAATTCAGCAGGCCGGAGAGCCTGGAACGGGCCAACGGCCCGGCAGCCGACCCCACCGCGAAGACCCAGCAGCGGGTGCGGGTGCAACGCACCAAGGCGGGCAAGGGCGGCAAGCTGGTGACGGCCATCACGGGCCTGGAGGCGCCGGAGGCTGAGCTCAAGGCCTTGCTCAAGCAGCTCAAGGCCGCCGCCGGCACCGGAGGAACCGTCAAGGACGGCGTGATCGAACTGCAGGGCGACCAGGTGGCGCCGGCCCTGGCGGCGCTGGAGAAGGCTGGCTACCGCCCCAAGCAGGCGGGGGGCTGAACACAAGGGCCAGGGTCAGACCAACCGGCGCCCCACCCGGCTGACATGGGCCCGCAGGTCGGCGGGCAGCTCGACCAGAAGCGAGAGGTCGACGCTCCAGGGCAACATCAGCGAATCGATGGCCTCCATCAGCTCAAGGCGATCGGGATGGCTGAGCTGGTGACCCACCAAGGTGAGGTCAACGTCGGATCCAGGGCGATGGCGCCCCATCGCCCGCGACCCATAGAGCCACACCTCCTCCACCCGGGGGCAGCTGCGCAGGGTGTCAAGCAACGCCTCGGAGGCGGCCGAAGAGAGACCGGGAATCTCGGCAGCCCCAGGGCTCGGCAAAGGACTCATGGCCGATCAGCCAGCCGTTGCAACAGGCGGGCACGCAAGCGCTGGAAACAGCCCAAATAACTCTCTGCCACCTGGACGGTGATCTGCTCAGCCGTGACGCGGTTGTAGGTGTGGCTGGTGAGATTGCGATCCTGGATCATCCGCATCCAGGCCTCTCCATCATCGATCAGGCCGCGGCTGAACGCCAGGCGCAAGGTGTCGCGCGAGCCGAGCAGATCGGCATTGCCCTCAGCCAGGAGCAGATCACGCAGGGTGCTCCAGCCGAGCTCAAAGCAATACTCAAAGGCCTTGATCAGGCCCTGCTGCTCCCGTTCGTTGAGAGCAGGCGGCTCGAAGAAACCCTCCAACTGATCCAGGGCCGCCTGGAAATTGGCAAACCGCTGCTGCCAGCGCACATCGGCATCTGCCACTCCCTTCCGCCAGCAAGCTCAAGCCATTCTGCCGCCGGCAGCCACAATGGCCGCCTGATCGCGCCTATGCACCTCACCGATGACCGCCGCCGCCTCCAACCCCGCCTACGGCGCACTCACCAACCAGGGCGCCTCCACCAACATCGCCTGGCACCACACCTCGGTGGACCGGGCCGCACGGGCGGAGCAGCGGGGCCACCGCAGCGCCATTCTCTGGTTCACCGGCCTCAGCGGCTCCGGCAAGAGCACTCTGGCCAATGCCGTCAACTCCGCCCTGTTTGAGCGGGGTCTCTCCTGCTACGTGCTGGATGGCGACAACATCCGCCACGGCCTCTGCAAGGACCTGGGCTTCTCCGATGCCGCCCGCGAGGAGAACATCCGCCGCATCGGCGAAGTGAGCAAGCTGTTCCTGGATGCCGGCGTGGTGGTGCTGACGGCCTTCGTGTCCCCGTTCAAGGCCGACCGGGACAAGGCCCGCGCCCTGGTGGACGCCGGCGACTTCATCGAGATCCACTGCGCCGCCGACCTCGACGTGTGCGAGCAGCGCGATACCAAGGGGCTTTATGCCAAAGCGCGGGCTGGCGAAATCAAGGAGTTCACCGGCATCTCCAGCCCCTACGAGGCCCCCGACAACCCCGAGCTGCGGGTGGACACCGGCACCCAGAGCCTGGAGGAGTCGGTGGAGCAGGTGATCAGCTACCTGGCCGGCCAGGGCGTGATTCCCCAGGCGGGCTGAGTGCCTCCCCGGCCCGCAGCTGCTCGCCCCAGGCATCGAGGAAGGTTTTGGCACAGCTCGCCACCGGCACCGCCAGCAGCAGACCCAGCAGCTCGCCCAGGCCGAGCAGGCTGCCCAGCCGTGCCCCCACCGGCAGGCTGATCAGCAGCCAGGCCGGCTGCAGGCCGACGATCCGGCCCATCAGCCGGGGCTGGATCACCTGATCGACCACCTGGCCCACACTGATGGCGGCTGCCAGCACCTCGAGGCCGGTGCGGGGATCGTCCAGGGCCAGCAGCAGGCTGACCACCACGATTGTCAGGGCGCTGGCATAGGGCACCAGGGTGGTGAAGCCGATCGCCACGGCAAACAGCACGCCATAGGGAATGCCCAGCAGCGTGAACACCACGATCTGGGCGGCGCTGAGGATCAACGCCAGCACCACCTGGCCGGCGAAATAGCCGCGAAAGGTGCGATTCAGGGTGGTCACCACCAGCTCCCGCACCCGCGGTGGCAGCCACTGGGCGAGGCCAGCACTGATGCCCTCCCCGCCCAACAGCAGAAACACCGCCAACACCAGCACGATCACCGTGTTCACCGTGAGGCCCACGGTGGCGCCGAGCAACGCGAGCAGCTGCTGGCTGACCTGGCGGGCCAGCTGGCTGGTGCGCGTCAGCAATTCACTGCTGAGGTCGCCAAAGTCACTTGGTAGCCCCCGGGTCCCAGCCCAGGCCTGCAACTGCTGCAGCAGCGTTTCGCCCTGGGCCAACCAGCCGGGCAAGGTTGTGATCAGCTCGCCCAGCTGCTCAATCAGCCGCGGCACAAGCCAGACGGCCGCCAAAGCGAGCAGGCCAAAACTGAGACCCACCACCAGGGCGTAGGCCAGCCAGCGCGGCAAGCCGCGGCCCATCAGCCAGCGGCTGGGTAGATCGAGCAAGAAGGCGATCAAGGCGGCTCCCACAAACAGCGCTGGGAAGGGCGCCAGGGGCAACAGCAGCTGCCGCAGCACCCAGAGGTTGAGCACCAGCAGGGGAAGGGCCAGGCCGGCTTTCAACCAGGGGGGCAGAACAAGGCGCTCGAGCATCAGCCCATCTGCTCCAGGTAGGCGCGGCTGCCGAGCTCCACCAAGCGGCGGTCTTTGGCCGTCACCTGATCGTGCAGCTCGGTGCGGTAGGCGGCGATGGCGGCCGCCAAAGCAGGATCCGCAACGGCCAGGATCTGCACAGCCAGCAGACCGGCGTTGGCGCCATTGCCAATGGCCACCGTGGCCACCGGGATGCCAGCCGGCATCTGCACGATCGAGTGGAGCGAATCCACCCCGGAGAGCGCCCGGCTCTGCACCGGCACGCCAATCACCGGCAGGGTGGTGAGTGAGGCCACCATCCCCGGCAGGTGGGCCGCTCCGCCGGCACCGGCAATGATCACGTTCAGGCCGCGGCCGGCGGCCTGCTGGGCAAACTCCACCATCTCGAGCGGCGTGCGGTGGGCCGAGAGCACCCGCACCTCCACCACCACCCCGAAGCGCTCCAACAGGTCCACCGCCGGCTGCATCGTGGGCAGGTCGGAGTCGCTGCCCATCACCACCGCCACACGGGGGGCGGGATCCGGCGCAGAGGATCCAGGGGAAGGGAGCGCAACCACGCTGGAGCAGGCAGAGAATGGCATTGTCTCGTCTGGCCGCCCGGACGCCACATCTGCCCCCTCCGCCCATGCGCTGGCTCAGCAACGTTCGCCTGCCCCAGGCCCGGCGCTGCAGCCACGGCACGCAGCAGCGCTGGCGCATCGGCCTCGACGACGACAACCTGATCTCCCGGGTGGAGCCCCTGCCGAATGGCAGCCAGGCCGCCGGTGACGACTGGGGCGGCGACTGGCTCAGCCCGGCCGGCGTGGACCTGCAGATCAACGGCGGCCTGGGGCTGGCCTTCCCGGAGCTGACCGCCGCCGATTTGCCCCAGCTGGAGCGGCTGCTGGAACTGCTCTGGCGCGATGGCGTTGAAGCGATCTGCCCCACCCTGGTGACCTGCGGCGTCGAGCCCCTGCGCCAGGCCTTGGCCGTGCTGGCCGAAGCACGCGCAAGCCATCGCGCGGGCCGCTGCCAGCTGCTGGGGGCCCATCTGGAAGGCCCCTTCCTAGAGCCAACGCGGCGCGGCGCCCATCCTGCCCAGCACCTGGCCGCCCCAAGCCTGGCGGCCCTGCTGGAGCGCATCGAGGGCTTCGATGACGACATCGATCTGGTAACCCTCGCCCCGGAGCTCGACGGAGCCGCTGAGGTGATCGCCGCCCTGGCCGAACGGGGCATCGTGGTGAGCCTGGGCCACAGCGCCGCCAGCGAAACCCAGGCCGAAGAAGCCTTTGAGCTTGGTGTGACGCTGCTCACCCACGCCTTCAATGCCATGCCCGGCATGCACCACCGGGCACCGGGGCCGGTGGCGGCGGCCGCCCTGCGGGGCGACGTGGCGATCGGCCTGATCGCCGATGGGGTGCACGTGGCGCCGAGCATGGCGGTGCTGCTGCAGCGGCTGGCCCCGGAGCAGGTGGTGCTGGTGAGCGATGCCCTGGCCCCCTACGGCCTGGGGGAGGGGCAGCACCGCTGGGATGAACGGCTGCTGATCGTGCAGGACGGCAGCTGCCGGCTCGCGGACGGCACCCTGGCCGGGGTCACCCTGCCGCTGCTGGAGGGGGTGCGCCGCCTGGCGCGCTGGGGCGTGCCACCCGAGCAGGCGATCGCCGCGGCCACGATCACGCCCAGAAGAGTGCTGGGAGATCAGCGCAGCACCGCCGAGCTGCTGCTGAACCTGCCGCTGAACGAGGGTCTGCGCTGGAGATCCGCAGGGAAAACCTTGCACTGGAATCGGGCTGCAGGCTGAGGCCCAGCACGGCAAGCTGAGTGCCAGCAGGGCAGCGCGAGGATGGCCTTCCACGATCTGGAAACCCTCTCCGCAGCGGCGGTGCAGGCAGTGGCCAACTCCTGTGAGGCCCTGGTCACAGCCGAGGGGCAAGAGCAGGCCACCCCGCGTGAGCAGGATTTGCTGCACAGCCTGTTCCCGGCGCTGCTGGGCCAGCCCTGGCCGGAGAATTGCCTGCCCTCGGTACCGCCAGGGTTGAGCGGCCTGGTGCTCACCTACCGCCAACGCCAGCAGGTGATGCAGCTGCTCACGCTCCTGGCGTTTCTGGAGCCGCGCCTGGATGCGGCAAAGGTGAAGCTGCTCCAGCGCATCGCCGCGGAGCTCCAGGTGGAGCCTGGCGTTGTAGCCGATCAGGAAGAGGTGTGCCGCGGGCATGTGCTCAAGGCCTTCGCAGACATGTACCGACGGACCTTTCGGTCGCTCAACAACGACGGGGTGGTGCAGGGCTACGCACGCTTCATCCTGACGATGCTGGGGGTGGGCATCGATCGCGAGCACGAGCGCCGCTACGCCGCCCTGGCCGCAGCGCCGGCCGGCAGCCTGGGGGCGGGCCTCCACGCCTACTACCAGCACAACGGCTTTCCCTTTCCCGGCAGCCGCAAGGGCCTGCCCTACGCCTATGTGGCCATCCACGACGTGCACCATGTGATCGGCGGCTACGCCACCGATCCCGACGGCGAACTGCAGGTGCTGGGCTTCACGATGGGCCTGTTCCCCGACCACGCCCTGCTGATTGCCCTGCCGGCCCTGTTGCAGTTTCAGATGGGCATCGCCGATCCCTTGGCAGGAAGCGTGGCACCAAAACTGAAGGATCAGCTCGATGCTCCGGCCTTCGCCCAGGCGCTGCAGCGCGGTGCAGCCACCACCGGGCCGATCCGCGATCTCCATTGGGACTTCTGGCCCTGGATCGACCGCCCCCTGGCCGACGTGCGGCGGGATCTCAATGTGCTGGAAGCGACCGGCGCTCCCTAGGATCCGGCCCATTCCAAGGCCCATGGCCGCGCTCGATGCCCACCGCCGCTAAGACAGCAGCCGAAACGGAAGCCGAAAAAGCCGCTGAAAAAGACGAAGTCAAGACCTACTTCGAGAGCACCGGTTTCGACCGCTGGAATCGCATCTACAGCGACTCCGAGGACGTCAACAAGGTGCAGCGGAACATCCGTATCGGCCACCAGAAGACCGTCGACAACGTGCTGG
>Ga0194126_10000971_pt1 | contig 48459 bp, 43 predicted proteins | sample TA2KigC150mmetaG_FD_148641 | JGI IMG/M metagenome (GOLD analysis project Ga0194126, IMG submission 148641) | Freshwater microbial communities from Lake Tanganyika, Tanzania - TA2015035 Kigoma Deep Cast 150m | ecosystem: Environmental > Aquatic > Freshwater > Lake | place: Tanzania: Lake... | reverse complement strand
TCTGGCGGTGGCGTCGCACTACTGCAGGCATCAAAGAAGGCTTTCGATAAGTTGAAGCTCTCTGGCGATGAAGCAACTGGCGCAAAGATCGTCGAGTTTGCAGTCGAAGCACCACTCAAGCAGATTGCAGTCAATGCAGGACTTGAAGGCGGAGTCATTGTCGAGAAAGTTCGTCATCTCGACCCCGGCTTCGGTCTAGATGCTGCAACAGGTGAGTATGTCGACATGATCAAATCAGGAATCATTGATCCTGCCAAGGTGACTCGTTCGGCGCTACAGAACGCAGCATCAATCGCAGCGCTCTTCCTCACAACTGAGGCAGTGATTGCTGATAAGCCAGAACCAAAGCCAGCAGTTCCTGCAGGCCCAGGTGCCGGCGACATGGACTTCTAAAGCCGAATCCATCGCTTTACAAAAGACCCTTGGGGAAATCCCCGAGGGTCTTTTACTTTCTAAAGACATCTATGATTGCGCCATGCCTGACGATCTCTTTAGTGCCAGTGATGTTGCACGAAGTGCTGCGATTGAAAATGCTGGTAGTGGGGAACTTGTCGGCCTTTTGATTGATATTGAGAATGCAACCGACCAAGATCACGGCGACATTGCCACATATCTTTTTGAAAGTTCACTTCTTGGATATAAGGGGTGGCGCTGGGCGGTCACGCTTTCGCGCACCGAAGGCGATGCCGCGACAGTGTGCGATGTTGTTCTCCTGCCAGGTCCTGATGCACTTCTTGCGCCGAAGTGGATTCCTTATAACGAACGGCTACAGCCTGGCGATGTCGGGGTGGGAGATATCGTTCCGACTGCGTTTGATGATGCACGGCTTACTACCGGCGAGGCAGCGCTTCCGGGAGACGAAGAATTGGATCTGCTCTCCATCGAACTTCTCTGGGAGAACGGACTCGGTAGGAAGCGAATACTTTCAATTGAAGGTCGGGACCAAGCAAGCAAACGGTGGTACGAAGGGGATCATGGCCCTGAAGCCGAGATCGCGAAAGCCGCGCCGCTTGCCTGTCATAGTTGTGGCTTCTTTGTTCCGATCGCTGGTTCGCTTCGTCAGGCTTTCGGGGTCTGCGCCAATGCGATCTCACCCGAAGATGGCCGAGTGGTCTCGGTTGACCACGGCTGCGGCGCTCACTCTGAGGTTCTCGCTTAGCTTTCGCTCAGAAAATCCCCCTACTTCAATCAAGAAATAGGCGATAAACTCGCTCCCTGCCCGGAAGTTCCGGCTACTGACTTAGAGGTCAGTCGCACACGACACCAAAACGAACTGAACTTGAGAAGGAGATCGCCATGCCTACAGGTCGCGTCAAGTGGTTCAGCATGGAAAAAGGATTCGGATTCATCTCATCGGATGAAGGCGAAGATGTCTACCTTGCTTCTTCAGCTCTGCCCTCAGGAGTCACCACGGTAAAGCCAGGTACCAAGGTCGAATTCGGAATCGCTGAAGGACGTCGCGGTCCTCAAGCGCTTTCGGTGCGAATTGTCGAAGCTCCACCTTCAATCAGTGGTGGCAGAGGTGCAGAAGATCTCGCGATTTTGATCGAAGAATCAATCAAGATGCTCGATCGAGTCGGCAACAATCTCCGTCACGGTCGTCCGCTAGGAGAGGCTGAGTCTGCGCGAGTGGCGAAGGTCCTTCGAGGAATTGCTGGTCAGATTGAAGGATCGATCTAACTCGTTTTAGATACGTTCGCGTTTTCCACGTCTGATTGTGTATCTGATTCCGATTGCGCCGAGTGCTATGCCGACAAGTGCGGTGTAGATGTACTTTGCATCAGCACCTGTTGCGAGGGCGAAGACCAGATAGATAGCCCATAAGAAAATCCCAACGACAATAGCAATCAGCGCACTTCGCATAGCCAGAGTCTAGTCGCCACACCAATCAACAGTTGCACCGAGATGAGAGCTTAGGGAAGTGATGCTTCCTCGGACTAGAGTGAGGGCATGAGTTCGTTGCGATCCTTTCGACATCGCAACTACCGAATCCTCTATCCAGCCAATGCAGTGAGCAATATCGGCACCTGGGCTCAACGAGTCGCACAAGATTGGTTGGTCCTTGAGTTGACTGGATCGAGCTTCTATCTCGGCATTGTCACTGGACTGCAATTCGCTCCAGCGCTTCTTTTCAGTATGCAGGGCGGCAAACTTGCGGACAAATTCAATAAGCGAAGGTTGCTTATCTATTGCAACCTCGGTGGCTTTATCTCCTCACTCGCACTTGGGGTTTTGATCCTCACCGATTTGATTGCGCTCTGGCATGTCTTCTTCTTTGCATTCACTTTAGGACTCGCGTCGGCATTAGATGCGCCAGTGCGCCAGGCATTCACTAGCGAGATTGTTGGGAAAGCAGACTTACCTAATGCGGTAAGCCTGAATTCTGCCAATTTCAATGCGGCAAGGCTCATTGGACCAGGTCTCTCAGGACTCTTGATTGCTGCAGCAGGGACTGGACCTTCCTTCTTGTTGAATGCGCTCTCATTCCTTGGGGTTGTCTTTGCCTTGATGGCAATCAAGGAATCAGATTTCTTCATCGAAGCTAAGCCAAATCTTGATTCGAAAGTGAGAGAGGCGATTGCTTACATCCGTGCAAGGCCCGATCTCTATGGCACGATGATCGTGGTCTTCTTCGGGGCGACATTTGGTTTCAACTTCGCGATTTATAACGCCTTGATGACGACGAAAGAATTTGGCCTAGGGGTCGAGGTCTTTGGCGCTCTCGGTAGCATCCTTGCCATCGGCTCGCTCTCTGCCGCCATCATCTCCGCTAAGTTTGAAAAGCGGCGAACGCCAAAGCGAGTGATGCTTGGTGTTCTTGGATTTGGGCTGGCGCTTATGGTCGGTTCGCAATCGCCAAACTTCGCCACCTATGCATTGATCTTGCCCGTGACAGGTTTCATCGCGCTTTTAACCATGATCACAGCGAATTCCTTGATGCAAGTTCGAACTGATCCAGTCATTAGAGGTCGAGTGATGGGTGTCTATCTCACTGTCTTCCTTGGCGGCACTCCCATTGGTTCACCGATACTCGGTGCGCTCGCTGGCGCTATCGGCATCCGTTGGACGATGTTCCTCTGTGGCGCTATCACTGCGCTTTCAGGTCTTCTGACATATATCTGGCTCAAGGATCGAATCGGAAATCCCGCAAGTTATGCCGTTGAAGACGTCTTGGATACAAGTCCAGACGATAAGTAAGGCTTGATATTGCTAAATAGTTCTAAGCCGAATTCTCTCTGACACCATCGCGCGAATCAGATCGAACTAGGAGCGTTACCCCCGCAAGAAGAATGAATAGAGGAACCAAGAGGAAAGATGAAGCAATACCCACTTGATCCGAGAGCGATCCAATCAAGAAAGGTGCACACCCGATCGCAACTCCCGCACCGAGCGCGCTGACCCCAATAGCCAAATCTGGCTTATCGCTGGCAAATCTCAAGAGGCGAAGTGAGAAGAGTGCGAACTGTGCTGAGGTTCCAAGGCCGGTGAGAAAGAGTCCAATGAGACTTAGCGGGACGATAGGTGAAGCCCAGAAGACGATAAAGCCGAAGAGTTGAATGATGATCAAGATTAAGGTTCTGATATCAACATCTATTTGCGGAAATACAAGCGTGCCATACCAGCGCCCAAGCGCCATACCGAGAGCGAAGCAGAGCACTGCCGTTGTTGCATTTCCACTTGAGAGTGAGAACTTCTCACGAAGATGAGCAGCTGACCAGAAAGTTGTTGAGAATTCGGCCGAGATGGCAAAAGTGAGGCCGAGCCAACCAATCCAGTATCTCTTTCCAAGAGCTCCACGTTGACGCCCCGCATCACTCTTCTCATGAATCTCATTGATATGTCGCTTGGAAACTTTGTAGACGAGCAGCGCTAGTGGAAAGACAATAAGTAGCCCAAGTCGCCAACTAAGGCCGAGCGAAGCAAGAGTTCCGATCGCTAGAGTTCCAAGAAGATACATCGATGAGTTGAAGCCATTTGCCTGCGCAATCGCAACAGTTGAGTTACCTGCGTGATTGTGCGAAAGAAAAGTCACTCCGTTATTGATCATCACCGTGACACCAAAGCCAATCAGGGCTGTTGCTGAGATCGTGAGCGCAGGAGGCTCTAAGACGATGAAGCCAAGCGCCCCGGCTAGAAAAGTGAGCATCCCGATCCAGGATGTGGTGAATCGGCCAAAGTGGTGAACTAGGCGCGCATTGAGTTGTCCCGCGATCAAACCAGAGAAACCAAGGGAGGTGCCGTGAAGACCAGCGACTAACCCTGACGTTCCTTGGTCAGATTGCAGAAGTGGCTGTGCGGGACCAAAGCCCCCCATAAAGAAGCCAAGAATTCCTAGTTGTGAGGCGATATACCAGAACTGAGCATCACGCTTGAAAGTGGTCAAGCCTTCATCGCGCCGATCACATAATCAATCGAGGCAGTTAGCGATTGGATATCTGAAGGATCGATTGCCGGGAACATCCCTACCCGCAACTGATTTCTACCGAGTTTGCGGTAGGGCTCAGTATCAACGATTCCATTTGCTCGAAGCGTCTTGGCAATCGCGAGCGCATCGATACTCTCATTGAAATCAATCGTGGCCACTACGTTGGATCGCATCGCGGGATCAGTGACAAATGGCTTTGCAAAACCACTTCCCTCTGCCCAGCCATAAATATGGCTTGCACTCGTTGCACTTCTCCCAGCAGCGAATCGAAGTCCACCATTGGCGTTCATCCACTCGATCTGTTCCGCTAAGAGCCAGAGCGTGATAACTGCTGGAGTGTTATATGTCTGATCCAATTTACTGTTCTCAATAGCAATCGAGAGATCGAGGAAAGCAGGCATCCAGCGGCCACTCTTCTTGATCTTGTCGGCCCGCTCTAACGCGGCAGGACTCATCAATGCGATCCATATGCCGCCATCAGATGCAAAAGATTTCTGAGGTGCGAAGTAATAAGTATCAAACTCCTTCGCATCCACATCGAGCCCGCCTGCAGCACTCGTTGCATCGACTGCAACTAGCGCGCCATCACTACCTTGAGGGCGTTTGATTGGCATAGCTACACCAGTAGAAGTCTCGTTATGGGTCAGGGCGTAGAGATCAATTCCAGCCTCTGCTTTCGCAACAGGATGTGACCCTGGCTCGGATGAGATGACCGATGGCGCATCTAAGAAAGGCGCCTCTTTTGCAGCGGTTGCGAATTTTGATGAGAACTCACCAAAACTCAAGTGTTGCGACTTCTTTTCTATCAATCCGAATGTTGCGATATCCCAGAAGGCGGTTGAGCCGCCATTGCCGAGAACGACTTCATAGCCAGCAGGAAGAGAGAAGAGAGAGGTAAGTCCTTCTCGAACACGATGAACCACATCTTTAACGCCCTTTTGTCGGTGTGAAGTACCTATAACTGGGGCTGCTCGGTTGAGAAGTGATTGAAGGGCTTCGCCTCGTACTTTTGATGGCCCACAACCAAAACGTCCATCTTTCGGTTTGATTGATTCGGGGATTCTTATCTCGCTCATGACGGCTAAGGCTAAGCCATTACGGATTAAGCCTGATTCGATTCCAGCGTGATACATCTTGCTTATTGGGGGAATTCTCATCGTTTGAGTAACGGATTCGATCATGAAGCCGGCTATAGCGACCTTGCCAGAACTCAACACTTACTGGGGTGACAACGAATCCGCCCCAATGCGACGGGCGAGGGACTTGGCTTCCTTCAGGGAAACGTTCCTTATATTCCTCGACTCGGTTTTCGAGTTCTTTGCGGGAGGCGAGCACTTCTGATTGTGTGCTTGCCCATGCACCTATCTGACTTCCGTAGGGTCTTGTTGCAAAGTATTGATCAGAGAGATTTTCAGAAAGTCTTTTCGCTTGCCCCGTGATGATCACCTGTCGCTCCATCACATACCAAGGGAAGAGAAGGGAGACTCGGAGGTCTTTCTCGATCGCCTGGGCCTTACGCGAGTTGTAGTTTGTGAAGAACGAGAAGCCAGCCTCGGTGAGGTCTTTGAGCAAAACCGTTCGTGAGGTGAGGTCACTTGTTGAAAGGACCATGGCATTCGGTTCGACGATATGGGCATTGGCGCTCGCCTCAGCAAGCCATTGGCGAAAAAGTGTGAAGGGGTTATCGGGAAGGTTCGCTTCGATCAGACCGATATCGCCATAGCTTCTTCGCATCTCACCCAATTGGCGGCGCAGTTGCTCATCGTTGGTCATGGCTGTATTTAAGGTCACTTTCGTCATTGAGTCACTTCAAGACTGGCAGGGGTGGTTTTTGAGTTTGTCTCAGAGAGCCTTGGCCGAGAGAATAGCCCCAGGCGACCATTCGATAAGGACAATCTCATGAGCGATTTCAAGCCCGGCCTAGAAGGCGTTATTGCATTCGAATCAGAGATCGCAGAGCCAGATAAAGAAGGCGGCGCGCTTCGTTATCGCGGCGTAGATATCGAGGACTTGGTCGGACGAGTCACCTTCGGCAATGCCTGGGGACTTCTTGTCGATGACGAATTCAATCCAGGCCTTCCGCCTGCTGAACCATTCCCGCTTCCAGTTCATTCAGGAGATGTTCGTGTTGATGTGCAATCTGCGATTGCGATGCTTGCACCATCGTGGGGTTTGAAGCCGCTTCTCGATATCTCAGATGATGAGGCGCGAAATAACCTTGCGCGAGTCTCTGTGATGGTCCTTTCTTACGTAGCGCAATCAGCGCGTGGAACGTGGCAACCGATGATTCCGCAGAGTGAAGTTGATAAGGCCCACACTGTAGTTGAGCGAATGATGATTCGTTGGCGCGGTGAACCGGATCCCAAGCATGTGCGTGCAATTGATGCGTACTTCGTCTCTGCTGCTGAACATGGTATGAATGCATCGACCTTCACAGCTCGAGTCATTGCATCGACTGGCGCTGATGTTGCTGCAGCGATGTCAGGTGCTATCGGGGCGATGTCTGGACCACTTCATGGTGGTGCGCCATCGCGAGTGCTTCATATGATCGAAGAGGTCGAGAAGAATGGTGATGCGCGTGGTTACGTCAAAGGAATTCTCGATCGCAAAGAGCGTTTGATGGGCTTTGGCCACCGTGTCTATCGCGCCGAAGACCCTCGCGCGAGGACTCTTCGCCGAACCGCCAAGGAACTTGGTGCCCCACGTTATGAAGTCGCACTTGAGTTAGAGAAGGCCGCGCTCGCCGAACTGCAGGAGCGATATCCAGATCGAGTCCTTGAGACCAATGTCGAATTCTGGGCGGCGATCGTCCTTGACTTCGCTGAAGTACCCGCGCACCTATTCACTTCGATGTTTACCTCGGCGCGAACTGCGGGATGGAGCGCGCACATCTTGGAGCAAAAGCGAACTGGTCGATTGGTCCGTCCTTCCGCACGCTACATCGGTAAGGGTCCACGTAAGCCTGAAGAAGTCACTGGATGGGACGAGACGGTTAGCCAGCTCCACCGCTAGTTTTCTGAAAGAGTTTCGTTTATAACAATTGGGTAAATCGCCTGAAAGTGGGGGCAACGCTCTGCCTCGCTATGGAAAAAGTCTCATAACTGGAGTGAAATAAGGCATCCGCTACCGCCGGTAGCGAGCCCATCGAATACTTCCCATCGATGGGGAAAGAGGAAGTCTCCTCTTAACTTGAGGTTTCCTAGATAAAAAGGAGAACAATTTTAGTGAAGAACAAACTATTTCGGGCTCTTGTTCTGGCTGCGACAATGGGAATTGCTGGCAGCTTGACGATAGTCCCCACTAACGCCGCAAGTGAGATTGTCATTTGGGCGGATGAAACACGTGGCCCAAACCTGACACAGGTTTTCAAGAAGAAGGGTGATTGGGTCCCTGGTAGCACGATCAAGGTTGTTACTTTCTCGAGCTATGACGCGCTCAAGGACGCTCTTGATAAGGCTTCCGGAACGACTGGTCCAGATATTTTCGTTGCAGGTAATGACTGGGTTCCAGCGCTGGCAAAGAGTGGAAAGCTTGCGCCTATTGTTCTTACAGCAGCGCAAAGGTCAAGATTCATTCCAAGTCAGTTCTTTGATTTGTCATATCGTGGAAAGCTCTACGGCGTACCAGTTGATGTTAACAACGTTGGATTCGTCTTCAACACCAAGCTTGTCAAGACAGCTCCGAAGTCATTCGGTGAAATGGTTGATTTCTATCTTGCGAATAAGAAGAAGCTTGGCCTCAAGGCTGGCTTCTGTATCGCTGGTGGTGGGTTGTCATGGGGCGGTCTCTCGACCTTCTCTGCACTTGGTGCTGAACCGTACATAATGAACAAGGATGGCTCTGTTAACTATGACAAGAGTTTCGATCCAGTGTTCTTTGGTAACAACGTCAAGAAGTATCTGCTTGATAAGAAGGGCAAGAGCAATGGCTTCTACCCAGCAACTGATACAGGTTGTCAAGACAATTACATTGCTGGCAAGGTTCCATTTGCCATTATCGGTAACTGGCATTGGCGCACATTTGCTGAAGCGGGCCTACCGATGAACATCCAACCAGTTCCAGGTGTGAAGCCAGGAACTTACGGAAAGATGTTCGGAAGCGTCAGCGGTGCATTCCTCACCTCATATGCCGAGGCACATGGAGTAGCAGTTCAAGCCAAGACACTTCTAACTGACTTCTTCGCATCAACTGCTGGTCAAGTTCAATATGCCGCAGTTGAGGGACGCCCACCAGCAGAAAAGGGTGCTCAGAAGAGCCAGCTCGTTCTTCCTGGCCAGAAGGCCATGGGTGTCGCTGCTGGTATGTCTTCAATCCCGCAGATTGGTGCATTCTTGAATACCAATGCTGGCGGAGCCAGCTACTGGGATTCATCTGGTGCCTACTGGACCGCGGTCCTCGTTGACGGCAAAGATCCAGTTGCAGAAGCTAAGAAGCTCGCTGCGATTTGGAAGGCTAACGTCGCAGCAGGCAAGGCTGATCTCTAAGAACTCTCTTAGGGGAAGAAAGTCAGAGTTTTGACTTTCAAGCCTGAAGTTTGGAGAGCGTGGGCGTGAATCAATCACGCCCACGCTACCAATTTAAGAATCATCGGAGCTGAGCATTAAGGAAGTTAACAAAGCGTGAGCGGCATTTTCCGAGGTAAGTTCGCATTTGCCCTAAAGATCATTACTCTTGCAGGGCTAACTGCAATTTTGACCTTGCTGGCGCAGAGTGCAATAGCTTCAGGGGAGATCGCCATCGGAGTCTTCCTGGTAGTGGCAATCCTCCTTTTGAATTTCACATACTTGACGAAGATTTCGATCCCACTCAAATTCTTCGTCCCTGGCATTCTCTTTTTCGTAGCGTTCGTCATCGCTCCGATCATCTTCACGGTCGTGATGTCTACATACAACTATCAGACCGGAAACTACATCACGAAGGAAGCAGCGATTGAGCAGGTACTAATCCGTGGTGTTGAGCCGGATGCAAACCAAACGACCTTCGATATCGTGGTGGGACGAACAGGTGACGGAAGTGATGCAATTTTGGCTTCTGATGTTGCAAACCAGAAGTTTTACATTTCAACGAAAGATGAGATCACCGCATTAGATAATAATGAATTGACCCTCAACGAATACGGTGTTGCTACCACGGCTCCTGGTTTCACAGCGACTCCGGTAGAGGAATTGGCCAAGAACGATGCCTATTCAAAGATTAGATACAGATATCTGGATGGCTACTACATCGTCATCGAAGCACAAGGCGTTGGTGCTGTTTTTAGACAGACCCTGACTTATGACTCAACGAGTGACACGATGAGGAATATTCAAACTGGCGAAGTTTACGTGGACAATAACAAGGGCAACTACGTGCTGGAGAACTCTCCGGACATCATCCTTACTCCAGGTTGGCGCGCGCCAATCTGGTTCGAAAATTACAAGAAACTCGTCGCCGATCCACGCGTTAGAACACCGCTAATCAAGGTGTTCATTTGGACCGTCATTTTTGCCTCTCTAACTGTTTTGAGTACATTCGCATTCGGCCTCTTATTGGCATTGGCTCTCAATCGAAAGATGAGGGGACGGCGCGTATACCGCTCGATCTTGATTCTGCCTTACGCGATGCCCAGCATCATGAGTATTTTGATTTGGGCTGGAATGTTCGATTCGCAATTCGGTGCAATCAATAATCTACTGAACACGGAAATTGCCTGGTTTTCCAATGCGAATTTTGCCCGGGCTGCGGTGCTTCTGGTGAATCTTTGGTTGGGTTTCCCTTACTTCTATCTAATCTGTTCCGGTTCCCTACAAGCTATACCCTCAGAACTTCTGGAAGCTGCCGCGATAGATGGTGCAAATCCGAGGCAAGTATTCAGGCAGATCACTCTTCCACTGTTGTTGCAGATTCTCTCTCCTCTCCTTATCGCCTCATTCGCCTTCAACTTCAATAACTTCAATCTGATTTATCTGCTCACTGGAGGCGGTCCGAGAAACACATTGGATGGCGAGATTGCAGGAGCAACCGATATCTTGATTAGCTATACCTATCAAATCGCATTCGGCCGCAATATCCTCGACTTTGGCCTTGCGAGCGCAATCTCAGTCCTCATCTTCTTCTTGGTTGCTTCGATATCCTTCTACGGTCTGCGTAAATCGAAAGTTATGGAGACTTTCGGATGAACAAGTGGCTGAGAGAGAATCTCTGGCGGCATGCCTTTGCGACGTTCATGTGCGTCTTTTCGCTATTTCCGCTCTACTTGGTAGTCCTCTCTTCCTTCAAGTCTGGTGGCAGTCTGCAGCTGACATCTTTTGTTCCACGCGAGTTCTCTCTGGAGAACTACAAGATGCTCTTCTCTAGCCCGAAGATTCCATTCTTGTCTTGGGTCAAGAACTCTTTGATTGTCTCCTCTACTGTTGCGATTAGCTCAGTGATCATCGGGGCAGCATCAGCGTTTGCGTTCAGTCGTTTGAGATTCAAAGGGAAGAAATTCGGCATTCAACTTCTTCTATTGGTTCAGATGTTCCCAGCTATCTTGGCGCTCTCGGCCGTATACGTAATCATGGAGCGCGTCTATTCCTTTGCACCAAGCGTTGGACTTGGCACACAAGCTGGCCTGATTCTCGTCTATCTTGGTGGCTCAATGAGCGTCAACATCTGGTTGCTAAAGGGTTTTGTGGACTCCATCCCTGCGGAACTCGACGAAGCAGCAAAGATCGACGGTGCCAGCCCTATGCAGACTTATTGGCTGATCTTCATACCTTTGGCGGCGCCTGTATTAGCAGTCGTCTGTTTGCTAAGTTTCATCGGAACATTCAACGAATTCATCCTCGCTCGATTGTTCTTAGTAGAAATGAGCGGACGAACAGTCGCGGTTGGTTTGCAGCAGTTCATTGGTGGTCAATATGCAATGAACTGGGGTGCATTTGCGGCTGGATCGATTCTCGCTTCAATACCCATAGTCATCATCTTCCTGTCCTTACAGAGATACATCGTGAATGGGTTGACTGCTGGTTCTGTGAAGGGATGAAGTTCGCAAGGATTGCACTGGCATCATTAGTCATTTTTGCTCTAACCAAATCCGCCCTACCTGTCGGAGCTCAAGTCATAGACGAATCTAAAGTTGGCCTGCGCAAAGACTTAATCTATTTTGTGATGCCAGACCGATATCGAAATGGCGATCCTACGAACGACGACTTGCCAGGTTACGAGCCAAGCAAAACAGCGTTTTATCATGGTGGAGACCTAAAAGGTTTGACTGGAGATTGCGTTGATGACAATGGATTGGCAAGGATAAAAGAACTTGGTTTCACAGCGCTCTGGATGACGCCACTTGTGGTGCAACAACCTCCCATAAGTAACGGTGCTGGTTATCACGGATATTGGGGAGTGGATTTCCTCAATGTTGATCCGCATCTCGGAACTAATGAAGATTTGTCCGCTCTGAGGGATTGTGCCAAAAAATTGGGAATCAAACTGATTCTTGACGTTGTTACTAATCACACCGGTGACATAATCACTTATCAAGATAGAACACCATTTATCCCTGACCAATATCTTGGGATTAAGAAGCCTGGCTGGTTGAATGAATTGTCGAACTATCACAATGTCGGCGATATGAATAGGTGTTGGAGTAAGAGTTCATGTACAAGAGACGGTGATTTCTATGGGCTTGATGACCTTGCCACAGAAAAACCTGAAGTCTTTTCTGGCTGGGCCGAGGTCTACGGTTCTTGGATTAGGCAATATGGCTTCTCAGGCTTTCGAGTCGATACCGCTAGACATGTAGATGCTAAATTTTTCAAGAATTGGTCCCCACTCATTCAAAAGGAAGCGGAGCGAGCGGGAATAGAAAACTTCACGATTTTTGGTGAGGTATGGGAGCAAAATCCCACAGAATTGATGAGATATATAAGAATCAACAAGTTGCAAACAGCCTTAGATTTTCCATTCCAGAGAGTTGCGGTGGAGTTTGCTTCCGCCTATTCCGATGCCGAAAGCTTAGAACGTCTCTTTGCTTATGATGACTACTACACCGATACGAATTCGTCGGCAGGCAACCTAGTCACATTCTTGGGAAATCACGATATGGGGAGAGTTGCTTTTCTTATTGAATCAAGAAAAGTGAATCCGGAGTCCCAGTTGCTGTCGCGCGTAAAACTTGCTCATTCACTTCTCTACCTAAGCCGCGGTATTCCAGCGGTCTACTATGGGGACGAAGTGGGAATGATGGGGACCGGCACTGGTAGTGATCAACTGGCTAGGCAGGACATGTTTCCAACCAAGGTTGAAATTTGGAAGAGCGAAAGACGCGCGGGTAGTACTCCCGTAGGTGAAGGAGATTCCTTTGGTTCGAACTCACATCCATTAGGTGTTCACTTACGAGCTCTCTCCAACCTCAGGAGTTCCTATCCAGCTCTGGCAAATGAGCAAATGCAAGTGCGATATGCGAAGGGTCCTGTTTTTGCTATCTCAAAACGAGAGACAGGCAGCGACGAAGAGTTCTTGGTTGTTTTCAACAACAGCTCAAAAGAGCAGAAAGCGAAAGTTTCTACTGCGAGTGATTCACCATGGGATCGAATTTTTGGCGCCGGCACTTGGCGGAGCCAAGGGGCAGATGTCGAAGTAACAATACCTGGACTTGAGGTCTTGGTCCTCAAGGCTTCCAAGGGCACTACGGAAACACGAACAAAGCTAGGAAGTCTAAGATTGAGTGAAGATTTCCTTACTGAATTCATCGCAATTAATGCTCAAGTCAAGTCGAGGGACTTGCTGAAGGCAGAATTCTTTGTCAAAAAGGGAGTGAAGTGGCATTCACTAGGAACGGATACGAGCGCGCCATTCACTTACTTCTTGAATCCAAAAGAGTATCCAAGGCGTTTGACTATTAAAGCAAAAATCACTGATTCTAAAGGGAGGATTTATGAGTTCAAGCCACTCGCTTTCACTCCTGCCTCATCATGATGGAAGCGAGCTCTATCTGAGTTCGATAACGCCCGAAATCGGCGAAAAAGTCCACTTTAGATTTAGAGCTCCTTTGAACTTTAGGATTGACGAAGCAATTTTGCGTGTGTATCTCGATGGTGAACCACGCTACTTCCAAATGGAACGGTCCGTCCTCGATAATGAGCAATGGTGGAGTGTTGTGGTAGAAGTAATAAACAACAAGACTCACTATAGATTTCTTATCCTTAATGGAAACAGATATATCTGGCTTAATTCGAAGGGCATCAACCATAATGACGTAACTAGTGGAAATGATTTCCAACTAATTGCAAAGCATGAGTTTCCAGCTTGGATTAGGTCAAGCGTTTTCTATCAGATCTTTCCCGATCGTTTTGCGACAACTGGTCGCTATCACTCTCTCAAACCCGAGAAATTCATCCAAAGAAATTGGGATGACTTGCCTCGAGGAAGAGATGAAACGACTGGAGTCGAATACTTTGGTGGTGATTTGGATGGTGTTCGCGAGCACCTAGGTCACATTTCTGAACTTGGGGCAAATGGAATCTATTTCACTCCCATCTTCCCTGCAGGATCTACTCACCGATATGACGCCAGTTCCTTTGAAGAAGTGGATCCATTGCTGGGTGGTGACGAAGCGTTCTTTCGCCTGAAGAGGTCGAGCGAAAAATTGGGGATAGCCCTTATGGGTGATCTGACTACAAATCACTGTGGGTCCGGACACCTTTGGATAAAGAATGCGCTTCGCAATAGGAGTTCTAAAGAACGGAAATATTTCTATTGGGATAAGAGAATTAAGCATGGTTATGAAGGTTGGTGGGGATTAGCCTCACTTCCAAAACTGAACTACAACTCGAAAAACCTAGTGAACAAGATGTATGGCGGAAAGAACTCTGTGGTCAAGAAGTGGCTCAAGAAACCATTTCAACTTAAGGGATGGCGGATTGACGTCGGAAATATGACGGGAATTTATCGAGACGATGATATTCATGACAGTGTCGTCAAAGGTATCCGTAAGGCCCTTGATGAGGTGAACCCGGGCGCCTGGTTGGTAGCTGAAAATGCCGACCAATTTCCCAGTGATCTGGATGGTTTCGGTTGGCACGGAACCATGAACTACACCGGATTCATGAGACCGATCTGGGGTTGGTTACAAAACAATCCTGATATTAAACATGGCTTCTTTGGCGTTCCAACACCAATTCCTGCATTTACAGGGAAAGAACTCGTGAACGCTATGCAGGAATTTTCAGCACCGATACCCTGGAAGTGTTTCGTGTCAAGTATGACCCTTCTCGACTCACACGACACCGCTCGCTTTAGAAATGTTGTTGGTAGGGATCAAACCAGACATCTTGTGGGCATGGGGTTGCTTCTCACTTATCCTGGTGTTCCATCGATCTTTGCCGGAGATGAGATTGGACTTGAAGGATCCTGGGGCGAAGATTCACGTAGAACTATAGATTGGACTCAGCGTTCCTGGAATCTTGATCTCCTTGAGGAAGTGAGAAAGCTAGTCAAAATTAGGAGAACCTCGGGTGCTCTCTCTGATGGAGGTCTGCGCTGGGTTTTGCAGGAAGATGATGTAATAGCTTTCTTACGTGAGTCCAAAAGAGAACGGCTACTAGTTATTGCCTCAAGATCAAAGACTCGAGTGAAATTAGGTGCTTTGGTCGAGAGAGCTGAATCTCTCTACGGACCAGAATTAAGTCGCAATAGCTTTAAATCTAATGGCGCTTCGATTGGGATTTACCGACTTGGTTGAACGATTCCAGTCATAAGTCGCTCACCTAAACTACTTAGTGAAGAGAACCATCGTCGTTAATGCAGGCACATCAGCTACTGAAGACTTTTGTATAGTTCGCAATATCTCGGTCCCGGCTCTCTCGCCATCCACAACCACGTTCCAGTCGGAGGTAGCTGGAAGAGAGACCGTGTAGGGCAGAGTTCCTGCATTATGGATTACCACAATGGAGCTCCAACTATCACCTAGATTTTTTCCATTAAGAGAATATGCAATGACTTCATCTGGACTCTTGATAAATGTGAGGTTTGCCTTGACTTTGTCGGCACTTTCGATTCTAAATGCAGGATGAGAGGCGCGCAATGCAAGAAGGCCTCTTAGGTAATTACGCGTGACTGAATTCTTCTCTATGAGGTTCCATTTCAAGGAATTCACTTCGTCGCTGGACTTATAGGAGTTTGAGTCTCCGCCCTTAGTACGCTGAAATTCTTGTCCAGCATGAATGAAAGGTAGGCCTTGGGCAAGAAGTGGTATAGAACTTGCTAGGCGGAAATAAGAATCAATTAGGGGCTTATCTTTCGCGTCGAGACTCAACTGAAGCTTGTCCTGCAGAGTGTTGTTGTCATGAGCTTCAACATAATTTACAGATTGTGCTGGTGATAAAGTTGTGAAGGCCCCAGAGATGGAAGTTGAATAGTCGATGTTTCCGACGATTCCGGCAGATACATTCGATTTCTTTGCAAAATTGCCCGTCGCAAACCCCTTGTCCGCTGAATCGAATACGGAACCTTTGATTCCGTCACGGATCTGATCATTAAAAACCGAAATTCCCGGAAGTTTCTTTACATTCAATTGGTTTGCCCGAATTTCAGCTGGGTGCGTCCCCATATTCCAACCCTCACCAATGACAATGATTGAAGGGTCAATCTTGTTCAATTCTGCGCGCACTTGACGCATGGTCTCTAGGTCATGTAATCCCATCAGATCAAAACGAAAACCACTTAGGTTGTATTCAGTTGCCCAGTATTTGACCGAGTCAACAATGAATTTACGGACCATAGAGCGCTCTGAAGCGGAGTCATTTCCACATCCAGAGGCACTAGTCAGATTTCCTCTGCTGTCAGTTCTAAACCAATAACCAGGAATTATCTTGTTCTGCGAAAAACTGTTTGCATCATAAACATGGTTATAAACCACATCCATAATCACGCGAATACCTTGATCATGTAGCGCTTGTATTGCCTGCTTCAATTCAAGTATTCGAACTTTTGGGTCATTTGGATCACTTGAGTAAGACCCTTCAGGAACGTTGTAATTCAGCGGGTCATAACCCCAATTGAACGTGGGGTTGAATTCATCAACGGATGCAAAGTCATAGATTGGGAGTAGCTGAATGTGGGTGATGCCAAGATCCTTTATGGCGTTGACGCCCACCGGTTGACCAGCGCTGCTCTTAAGATCCGAAACCGTCAACCCTAAGAACTTGCCTCGCATCGATTCTGGAAAGGGCGCTGATTTATCCATCGAGAGATCTCGTACATGCAACTCATAGATTGAAGCATCAGTCGGCTTTCCAGAAAAGTAAGGCTTTGCCTTCTTCCAACCTTTAGGCTTCGTGCTTGCTAAATCAACGACTACGCCACGGTTACCGTTTGCTACTGCCGACTTTACGTATGGGTCGACCACAACATTTGTTTCGTCGTACACATCAATGCTGTATGCATATATCAATCCATCCCGATCACCTTTGAGTTTGTATACCCAGGTTCCCTGGACATCTGGTTTCATCGCGAATCGCTTCTCCACCGCGGATGTGGCGCTCGAATAAGTTAGAAGTTCGACCTTCGTGGCAGTTGGAGCCCAGATGCGAAATGAAGTTGAGTCTTTGCCATAGGTAGGACCTAAATCATTACCACGATAAGTAAATTCCTTTTCGAACTTTGAAGAGGTCACGAGGTTTCCTATCGCGATACTTGATTTACCTAATGTTGGATGAGAAATCTGATAGCGCCTAGCCAAAGAAACTGAGGAATTGAGGGTCAGAATCAACTCCGAGTCTTTGGACAATCTTGGATTCTTAGTGCGTACGCTAACTACTTTGAATCCTCCACTTATTGTGAAACCATTTCTCGCACCCGGGATAGGCTTGAAGGGTTTGTTCAGTTCTACCTTAACCTCAGAAAAAGTTTCGAAGGAAGCGTTCGAGATTTTCATCGCTATTGAGGGCCGCTTCGTAAAAATGGGTTTCTCATTCTGGACTAACCACACTTCTGCATTCCCATTAGCGTCAAACTCAGTTATGAACCGATCGTCATCTATGTCCTTTGCCGCCCAATCATTCAGTCTGACAATGATTCCGACATCCTTGAAGGACTTCATACCTTCGATTCTTACGGTGACGACTTTGCCAAAGTCGTCGGTTCCCGTGAATTGCACTCCGGTTGGGGAGATTGGAGTATCAAGAGAATTTTGATCCGAGTTCTTCCATATCCATAGATTCCACCCGTTGTAGTCGCCACCGGAGCGCTGGTAGTGAACGGTGAGTGTCACAGTATCAGGTACAGCGATTACCGGAGCAGAAGTTAGAAATACTGAGAAAGTGGTAAGTATGGCTATCAAAAGCTTTTTCATATTGACCATATTCTATTCAGTCTTGCAGATGCCTCGCCTTACTAGTTAAATCGCGTCATGGCAAAGCGAGCGATTTTCTGGTTTCGTAGGGATTTGAGGCTTTCAGATAACCCCGCTTTGCTGGCAGCTTTTGATGAAGCTGATGAAGTGATTCCGCTTTTCATCATGGACGATGAAATTGCCCAGCGGGCCGGAGCGCATCGCCGTTCTTATCTTGCCAGCTCTCTAAAGGCCCTCGATGAATCAATCGGAGGCGCGCTCCATGTAATTGCGGGTGATGCGGTTGAGATCCTTTCAATGCTGAAAGAGAAGTATGCGGCAGATTCGATTCACTCAGCTCTTCCCTTTGCCCCATATGGAAATGACTTAGATGCAAAGTTGAAGAAAGCGGGAATTGAGTTAACTCAATTAGGTAGCAGCTACGCTGTCGCGCCAGGAAGGGTTCTTAAGGATGATGGCACTCCTTATCGTGTCTATACACCTTTCTATCGAGCGTGGAGCGCGCATGGATGGCGAATGCCAGTTGCGGCGCCTAAGAATCCCACTTGGGTAACCCCCGCGAAGACTGATCGCCAACTACCAGATTGGGATAAGAGCGAGAAGTTGGATCTGCAGGAAGCTGGTGAGGCAGCTGCAGTCAAACGCTACAAGGACTTTATCAAGCGGGCTTCAAATGAGTATGGTGACAATCGAAACGTTCCAGGCATAGAAGGCACAAGTCGGATGAGCCCCCATCTACGGTGGGGCGAGATACATCCACGGACCATGCTGGCGGTTCTTGGGCAGAACAAAGGTCATGAGGTCTATCGAAAAGAGATTGCTTGGCGAGAGTTCTATGCCGATGTCCTGCATAACAATCCTCACACTTCGCGTGATTACTACGATGTGAAGTTTAAGAAGCTACGTTATGACAAACCAGGCAAGAAATTTGAGGCTTGGTGCGAAGGTAGGACTGGCTTTCCTTTTGTTGATGCCGCGATGCGCCAGCTCGTAAGCGAGGGCTGGATGCATAACCGAACCCGAATGGTGGTTGCATCCTTCTTAGTAAAGGACCTTCACATTGAATGGCAACATGGTGCAAATTTCTTTATGAAGTATCTGATTGATAATGATGTAGCTTCTAATTCACACGGTTGGCAGTGGACAGCTGGGTGCGGAACTGATGCCTCGCCGTACTATCGCGTCTTTAATCCAATTGAACAGGGAAGAAGATTTGACGCCGATGGCGTCTATATCAAGAGATATGTTCCTGAGTTAGCTCACCTTGATGGTGATTCGATCCATGAACCATGGGAAAGCATCGATGGCTACTCGCATGGATATCCCGAGAGAATCGTCAATCATGCCAAAGAGAGATTGGAGTCCCTTGCTCGCCTTGAAGAGATCAAAGCGAGCAAGCCACTGCCACCAGAAAAGAAATGACCTTGAGGTAGAGCTAGACCAAGAAGTTACTGAACTGCCAGGGATCGCTCTCATCGTATTGGCGATGGTTCCAACCTTTGAAGAGATCGTTTCGAGTCTTCAATGGATCCCAATCAGCGCTCTCAGAGTGATAACCACCCCAATACTTCTCGGCAAGATCGAGCACTTCACGCCATGGCATCTGGTCTGGAACCATCAATCCGCCGTCGGGATTCTTCATCGCCCAAGCAACCGCTGCGTAAACAGCAGAAGCAACTTGAACTGTGGTTGCGGATTGATGTGGCACGAGTTTGCGTGAGTCATGGATGTTAAGGAGAGATCCAGTCCACCATGATTTGTATGGATGACCCATCAAGAGCACGCCAAGGCGGTCATCGCCCCCAGTAATCTCATCGTTCATGATTCGTTGATCCTTGTGCATCTGCCATTGGCGCATCTCAAGTTCTTTCATTGAGACGATTGCTTCATTTGATGGGCAGTATGCGTAGTGAACTGTCGGCCGATAGAGAGCTTTCTCGCCATCCCAGACAGTCAGGTGATCTGAGATTGTGAATGCCTCGCCATGACGAATCACCATTCCGCAGATCTCAAAGTTCGGAACCCAGGACCGTACCCATGTGGTTGCACCGGGTTGTGCGATACAGATCTGGTTCTTGGGTCCAGTTTGATGTTCGTAGGCAGCATGAGGGAGTCTCTTCTCATGGGTTCCCCAGCCGAGTTCTGCAGGTGCGACACCTTCCTCATAGAAACCTTCGACTGACCAGGTATTGACGAACTCATCCCACTTCTTCGGTTGATTGGTGACTTGGGTATCGCGTTCAGCGATATGAATGACTTTTACAGTTAGCAAACGAGCTAATTCGTTATAACGCTCATCGGTAAGGGCGCTCTCAACATCCTTCCCAGCTTTACCCTCCTTGAGGGCTCGGGTGGCGATATCAACGAGAGATTTCTTCACAAGATGTGAGACAAGGCCAGGGTTTGCACCATGTTCGACAATCGCAGTCGGCCCAGAAGATTTCCATGCCGCGGTAAGTTCACGCAGTCGCATATGTCGGTAGTAGAGAGTTCGCTCAGTCGGATGACGATTCGCTCCGCCGGTATAAGGATCCCACTCTTCTACTGAAGTATTGAGGTAGAGGACGCCATGATCGTGACACCACTGCAAGATCGTGTTGGCATCGATATTCCATGCGAGATCAAGCAAAAAGTCCCCATGCTTGAGATAGCTAGAGAGGGTTGCATCCATATTCTCTTTTGTGATCTGGAACTGGACGAAAGTAGCTCCTGCTTTGAGTGTTGAAGAGATGCGATCACGATTGTCCTTCATATCCATGACCGTGATCTGATTGGCATCGACTAGATGCTCTGTTAAAAGAGGTAATACACATTGTGTTACTGAACCTGCACCGAGTACCAACATCTTGTTGGTGAAGGATTTAGCCAATTAGTTGCCTCCGTTCAAGGCTTTGGGGGAGCTCTACCGCCTATCGATTGAGCGGGGCAACAGTAATGCCCTGCTGAGTCGTCGACGACCAAAAGAGCAAGGGAACTCCCGCTCGCTTCGCTTGATACATGGCCATATCTGCCCGGCGAAGCAGGTCACCGTCACCATCTGCAATAACCGCGCCGATCGACGCGCCCACTTGGACATCCCCGATTCCTTCGAGGTGGAAGGGGTAAGTGAAGGCAGCGCTCACTGCAGCGGCGCTCTCGCTCGCTTGCGCCGAAGAAGAGGTGAGAAGGGCAAACTCATCACCACCAAGTCGTGCCAAGGTCCAATCGCTTTCAATAAGTCGACCGAGGCGATGAGCCACCTGTTGCAGGAGTTGATCTCCGGTCGCATGGCCATAACGATCGTTGACCGGCTTGAATCCATTGAGATCCAGTAAGAGCAGAGTCTGACCGACTTCAACTTCTGCGATTCGTTCTAAGAACGCTCGGCGATTAGCAAGACCTGTGAGTTCATCTGTGCGCGCCATGACGCTCTCATGGTTGAGTCGGTGCGCGTGATTGAGTGCGATTGCCATGCGAAGGAACGAGAGTGCCAAGGTGAGGAAGGCAGGAATCAGTGCCTGCTTTGGCAAGAGCTGCGGCGCGACGCTCGCTAAAGCGATGATCAATCCGCTGCCGGTAGCCGCGATGACCGAGATCAAGATCGAGGTCTTCTCTCTAATGCCTCGCTCAGAACCTGGGTGCCAGAGGCTCTCTGCGATGAGGATCAGGGCAATCAGCCAACCGATATCCACTAATGATGCGAAGCGATAACTCCCCTCAGCAGAGCGAATCAGAAAGATGAAATCGGTGAGAGCAAATGCCAGAGTCGCGAGGAGAAGGAAGCCATTCTTCCTATTGATGCCGGCTCTAATGACTATCAATAGTGCGCAGGCAACAAGAATCAAATCTGCAATCGGGTAGAAGAGCAAGAGGATTCCGGCCGCATTTGAAAGTTCGAATCGACTGATTGCGATATCAAGGGTAAAAGTTGCCAAGATTGCTGAGATACCAACAGCAGCAATAAAGCTATCGAGAATCTGAATTCGCTGTTGAGTCCTTGCGGGATGAAGAGTTCTCATCAACGAGAAGAAGAGGATGGGATAGAAGGCGACATAACCGAAATCCGAAACCAGGTCGGGCAGTTGGATGGTTGAGAAAGAGTTCCAACTTGAGGCAAACGAGCCAATCGTCCAGAGCGCAATAGCAAGGGCGACACCTCTTCGGGCGATGAGATCTCGATCTTGCGAGACCCAGGCAGAGATCGATGCCGATAAGGCGATGAGATTGAAGAGGATCAATTCACTTGATAAGGATTTCTCAGGGAATGCTTGGCGAACTCCTAAATATCCGAGAAGGAGAGAAGGTGGAAGTACTCGGATCAAGGGATAAAGTGACACCCTTCAGAGTAACTCGTAACCGAATGAGAGAGAAGATGAATTCACAGAACGATTCCAACGTCTCGCCGCTTTCTGCACCAATCTCAAGGCGCGGAGCCCTATGCGCTCTCGCCACACTAACTCTTGGTTTGATCCCGGCTACTGCTGTCGCCGCAACTGGTGTGCGCGTTCTCAAGAATGGTCGCATCGAAGTGACACTGGCGAAGAACCCTGCCCTCAAAGAAGTTGGCGGAGTGGTGAGAATCGACAATGTAAACGGACGATCGATTGCCTTAGTTCGAACTGCCAAAGGTAAAAAAGGCTTTGTTGCGTTAGACCTTAGATGCACGCATGAAGGAACGCTTGTACAACAAGATGGTACAAGTTGGTTTTGCCCGAATCATGGCGCTAAGTTTGCTATTGCAGGCGACCTCGAAATTGGTCCAGCGAGAACTCCATTACGTAAACTTCGTATTCAAGCAACAAGCAAAGTCGTGACTATTTCTTAACTTTGCAGACTGCGTTTCGAACCTTGAGCGTTGTGTTGACATCCCCCTTGGCGATATCAACCAGAGCTTCTTGCGCCTGGAGCGTTGTCTCCTTCTGTTTCTCAAGATCTGCGATCTGAGTCTCAGTCTTTAAGAACTCGGCAGCGTTTTTCTCATTACGTTCAGCGGCTTTGAGGAATGCGGTGGCGGACTTCGCGTAATCCTCAGCAGCGAGGAAGTTGATGACTCCAGTTACCTGTTCACCAGTGATACCAAGGTTTTTGGTCAGCGTTGCCAATTCGGCCGAGGTGATCTTCCCATCGCCGATCGTTGCTTTCACTTGGATTGCCCAGTTTGCTGGGACTGCAGTAACGCCGACAGTCTTCGCCTTAGCGAAACGATCATCTGCCTCTTTCTGACGTGCTATTGAGAGATCGCGATTTTGTTTCGCGCTCTCCAATTCCTTTGCTGCGCGCTCGTTATCAATTGGAACCTGCGCCTTTCGGGCAGCGATTGAGGCATCAAGATTCTCAAGGACCTTCTGGCTCGATGACTCAGTCTCATTGAAACTCTTTAGCGAGCGAAGGTATGCGGTATTCGCTTCGAGACATTCTTTGAGAGTCCAGGTCAAACGTTTTGCAGTCACCGTTGGGTTCTGTGCGCAGAGATAGCTCTTGCCACCAATCTTTGCAGTGGCACCAGATTTACTGCACCGCCCATTTGCGGTATTTGCAGATGCCCCTTGCGGTGCAAGGAGTCCGGCAACGAGTAAGGCCATGGTGAGCGCTGAGATTGATTTGATACGAGGCATGGGCTGATGTTATCTATTGGATTCAATGAAACCTTGGAAATCAGGTCTCGGAATGTTGAGAGATTCCTGTGTCCTAATCTTTTCGTTGCTTGGACTTCGCATTCATTCCATATCTTCGGACGAGGGGACGTGGCAGAAGGCGAAGGATTAACATCAATATCTTGTATTGCCAGCCCGGCACCGAGATCGCCTTTCCACGTTGAACATCTCGCCAGGCTGCCTCACTCACAAAATCTGCAGATAGCCAGAGGAATTTCGGCAAGCCATTCATCCGCATCCGACCGCGTTGATGGAATTCGGTTCTCGTGAATCCTGGACAAAGCGCTAACACTTTTACGCCAGTTCCCTGAAGTTCGCTATGTAGGGATTCAGAGAGGACAGTGAGGTATGACTTAGCGGCGCTATAGCTTCCACCGGCGATGAAGCTCGCAACACTTGAGACATTGATGATGATCCCGAAACTATTCTGAAGCATGGTTGGAATCGCATGATGGATAAGACGCATCGGGCTCTCAACCAAGACCGCCATGAGCTCTCGCTCGCTCTCGATCGAGGATTTGGTGAAGCTCTTGTTGATGCCAAAGCCGGCATTGTTGATAAGAACATCTATCCCTTGCGCCACTCTTGATTCGACGGTCCTGATATCGGGTTCGACAGTGAGATCGGCTCTCATGGTTTCTATGAGAAGTTCTGGATGCTTCTGATTTAACTCGCGCCGACGCTCATCTAGCCGTGTGATGTCACGCGCAACTAGGATGAGATTGAAGCCCTGATCTGCAAGGAGGCGTGAGAACGACTCGCCAATCCCAGAGGTCGCACCTGTGATTAACGCCGTACGGCGCAGTCCTCGTTGAATTGTCACTGTCCTACCGTAGCCGTCAAATGAAGAGTTGAGTCAAGTAGTTAAATGACTATTGACGAGGCGTCTTCTTCTCTTATCTTCCAAGTAGAGCCATGCTCTTCAAGGAGAGCAAGGAATGGTTTCGGATCAAACCACTCTGGGCCATTGACGCCAAGGGGTTTCCATTCACCACGATCTATCAATTCCATTGCAATGACAGGATTGACAGCTGTCTGCCAAACAACAGCTTGATCACCGTATTCCTTCATCGACCACTCGTTATCGACGACGTTATAGAGGTATACCGCTTTCGCTTTCCCGCTCTTATCTAAACCGCGAACTAATGCCCCAGCACATGTCTTTCCGCGCATACGCTCGCCCAAGGTTGCAGGATCAGGAAGCGAGGCGGTGAGAAGGTCTCTTGGCGATACCGAGATCCCTTGAACATCGACATTCTCTTTTCGATCAAGGCCAAGCATGTTGATCGTCTTCAATATCTGGATGAATTCAGTTCCAAGCCCATATTTGAAGTTGACTTTCTTTGCATCGATCTTCTGAGGGATCAGGATCACCTCTTCATGCTCGACATTGACACATTCGACCGGACCGATTCCTTCAGGGAAGTTGAAGACTTCTAACTCGCTAAAGGGCTCGGTGGTGAACCAGCCACGTCCATCTTCCCAGACGATCGGTGGATTGAGGCACTCTTCAATAGTGGTCCAGATTGAGAAAGATGGGGCAAAGTCGTATCCCTCTATGCGGATATTCGAACCATCCAAGACAGTGATCGAATCAATTCGTGAGAAGAGTTCATCGTTTGCATAGCGAGCGAAGACATCGCTCATCCCCGGCTCAACACCCATACCAATGAGCGCGAAGATCTTTCGCTCGTGCCAGTTCCAATCTCTTGCAAACTGTTCGTCCCCGAGTTTCACGCCAGTCTCACGGTAGGGATACAACGGATGAGGACGCGAAAGCGACATCGCCATATCCATGTAATTCGTATTCTCAATTTCACAGGCAAGAAAGATGGGCATGACGAAACGTGGATCGACGGCGTTGATCACGACATCAGGATCTACTCGGCGTATCAAGTCACGGATGTCCTCGAGTTCGGCTGCATTGACTTCGGCAGCAGAGAATCGAGGATCTCTAACTCTTTGAACAGCTTCTTGTGCACGCGAGAGGGTGCGGTCTGCCACCACCATAGAGGTGATGAATGACCGCCGTGAAGCGATATTCGCTATCGATCGTCCTACGCCGCCCGCACCTATAACCAGGGCTTTCATGGAAAACAACTCCAAACGATTGGTAACGAAGCCTATCTCGCTCATTATTTGTTGAGCAAATCGTGAAGAATGTACGCGGGATTACAATGCACCATTCACTCTGAATGCAATGTCCCTGTAGCTCAGTGGATAGAGCGACCGCCTCCTAAGCGGTAGGTCGCCGGTTCAACTCCGGCCAGGGACGCAAGTTTCATTATTTTATATTCGCTTAAGTTAGCAGTTTGGTAATTAGATCCTGAAGTAAAATCAAATCCGTGAAATGTGGGACGGCAGAAATCTTTCCTGGCCTACAGGAAGCAATTCCGAACCATCGGTATAAGCGAGTAAATGACGCTGTCCAATCTTTTTTCACTAAAACGCTTCGAGACATGAGAGACGGGCTTCCATTTTTAATCACCGGAGATATTCCAGCCATGTGGCTTCGGGATTCGACTTGGCAAGTTAAGCCTCTACTAAACTCGCACAATCCTGATGTGGTTGACCTACTAGTAAATCTAAGTAAGTCTCAAGTGAAACTGTTCCTAATTGATCCATTTGCAAATGCATTTAATCCAGAACCAAATGGCAACTGTTGGCATAAAGACTTTGCGGATCAATCCCCTTGGGTCTTCGAGCGGAAATTTGAATTGGATTCTTGGGCGTCAGTTCTATATCTAGCACGAAAAGTTCGAGAGCAGTTTGATCGGACTGATCACCTGGATGAAAGTTATGAAGAAGCGGTTGGTTTGATGCTGGAGCTCGGGCGGAAAGAGCAGAACCATGATCGAAATGGCTACATCTTCAAGCGGAATAATGGCGTTGCCCACGACTCCCTATCCCACGATGGTCAAGGTGCGCCTCTTGGTCACACCGGCATGGTCTATTCCGCTTTCAGGCCTAGTGATGATGCGTGCACTTATGGATACCTGATTCCATCAAATTTTTTCTTCATGAGCGAGTTAAGAAAGCTGGTCGCTCCTAAGTTGAGTTCTAGAGCATCTGAACTAGCCGAACAGATTCATGATGGCATAACTAAATTTGGTCTAATTCAAGGGAAGTTTGCTTACGAGGTTGATGGACTCGGTAATGCGCAATGGATGGATGATGCCAATATTCCATCTTTGTTGAGCCTTCCCTACCTAGAAGTTTTGCCAGCAGATAATACGGAGTATCAGAAAACAAGGGCGTTCGTTCTTTCAGAGAAAAACCCATACTTCTTTCGAGGAGTAAGTGCCGCAGGTGTCGGTTCACAACACACACCAACAAAACATGTTTGGCCAATTGCGATTGCAGTTGAAGCCCTTACATCTAATGACGTACATAAACAGCAACGCGCTCTGGAGATTTTAGAAGCGACCGATGCAGGTACTGGTCGAATGCATGAGTCATTTCACGTTGATAATCCTTTGAAGTTTACGAGAGAGTGGTTCTCTTGGTCTGATATGACCTATGTTGACCTAGTTTTAGCGAGCGTTGGCTATAGCTACAAGTTGTAGTGATCTAAATTGATCAGGGACCAGGCCAAAAGGTGAGTCATGGAATTTTGTATCTTCGCTACGTATTTGCCAGGTAAATTGAGATTGAATCAGCGCTTCCAAGAACACTTTAGCTTCGATTTCTGCAATGTGATTTCCTAAACAAGTATGCGGACCAAACCCAAAACTCAAGTGAGGATTTCGAGGCCGTTTTAAGTCGACAGAAAATGGATTTTCAAAGACAGACTCATCAAAGTTAGCAGACATGAAGCTCATGCCAACATATCTATCTGGAGGAAGACTATCTCTGCCACTCTCGGGGACAGTAGTTCTATTCATCAATGGAAGTGGTGTTAAGAATCGTAAGAACTCCTGGATAGCCTCCGAAATACCTTGAGTATTGCCACGCAGTTCTTTCAAATCTTCTGGTTTCCTAGCAAAGTGCCAAAGAATTCCGGTCAATAGTTTCACTACTGTGTCACGTCCGCCTGCTAACAAGACTCCAGCGATACCCCGAAACTCAACTTCAGTGATTTTCTTGCCGTCAATGACGAGGTGAGCGATTTCGCTCCAGATATCTTTCGAAGTATTGGAAAGAGCCTCTTCGTAAATGCGATCAAGGTAACGATGCAGAACGTCCCCGCTTCGAACTTCAGATTCTGCAGTCCAGACGTCAGGACCCCAAGAGATCCACTCCTTAACATCTTGTGGTCGGTTATAGATGGCGCCGAGATTCTGCATCACTAAAGGCAAAGAGAGACTTGGAATCACTTCGCTCGTATCGCTATAGAAGTATCTATCTACGAGCGTGATCGAGTTTGAACGAAATTCAGATATGTGGCGTTCAATTGCGGGTTTAACAAAGTAGGGAGCAAGAGCCGATCGGTAAAGATGATGTCTTGGAGGATCAATTTCAAGGGGAATCTGGCGATAATCGCGAACGTCGGCATCTCCTTGAAGGTCCGATGAGTATGTGTCTGTATCTCTTAAAGCCTTACGTAGCTCCTCATGCTCTTTGATAATTTTGCTTGCCTTGGGTTGAGACACCGTCACTTCTCTAGAATATTTAGGAATCCGTATTGAGGCAAGAGATGTGCCGAGATTCCTTGAATGTTAGTATTTAACTACTTTGAGAAAACGATAGTTCGATTACCAACAATAAATATTCGATCTTCAGCAAACATTTTGACGGCACTTGATAAGACCCGGCGCTCAATATCTCTACCGATTGCAACAAAGTCATCGGTTGTAGATGCATGATTTACGCGAACTACATCTTGATCAATTATTGGACCTTCATCTAGTTCGGACGTAACAAAGTGTGCGGTGGCGCCTATAACTTTTACACCTTTTTCGTGAGCCTGATGATATGGACGGGCGCCTTTAAAGCCAGGGAGAAACGAGTGGTGGATATTGATGATTCTTGTCGAGAAGCGGGCGCAGAATTCTGATGAAAGAATCTGCATATAGCGGGCCAATACAATGAAATCCACTTCTTCTTCAATCGCTATTCGGGTAATTTCAGATTCGACTTCGGCTTTGGATCTTCTCTCGCTATCCAGATGTATAAATGGAATATTATGAGATTTGACCAGACCTCTCAAGTCTTCGTGGTTTCCAATTACCGTAGGAAATTCAGCGGGCATCTCACCTAAGTCCCTTAGATAGAGAAGATCGCGTAGACAATGACTTGCTTTTGTTACCAGAATTAATGCGCGCTTTGGCTTATTGAAATCACGAACTTCTAGCTGGGGAGAAAAACTCTTTAACCGCTGCCCGAGAATGGTTTTTGTAACCTCAAGCTTCTCACCCGTCTCAAAACGAGTGCGCATTACAAAAGTGTTAGTCAGCAAATCTGTGAACTGCTGATTTTCTAGGATGTTGCCCTTGATCTCGAGCACAGCCGAGGTCAAGGCATTGACTATGCCGCTTCGGTCTTCACATTGAAGGGTGGCGAGGATTTCCACCCGTGAATTCTAGTGATGGATTTGGAAGCGCCGAAGCGCCTTCGGTGCCCACCAATTCCACTCGCCGAATAGCCTCATTAAGGCTGGAACCAGGAATGCGCGTACCAGAGTCGCATCGAGCAAGATGGCAAATGCGACACCAAAGCCGAGCATCTTGATCGATGTGACGCCACTTGTGATGAAAGCAGCGAAAACAATGGCGAGGATGAAGGCTGCTGCGGTGATGATTCGAGCAGACTTCTGCAAGCCATAAGCCACTGATTCGACATTGGAGTGTCCGGCATCATGTTCTTCCTTGATGCGAGAGAGAAGGAAGACCTCGTAATCCATGGAGAGGCCGAAGGCAACAATCGCAATCAAGACCATAGAACTTGTGTCCAGAGTTCCCGTGTTGATGAAGTCCCCAACGAGGAATCCAAGGTTTCCGTCGACAAAGATCCAAGTAAGAATTCCCATCGTTGCTGCGAGGGAGATGAAGTTAAGTAGGACCGCTTTTATCGGCAGGAGAAGCGAACCGGTAAAGCCAAACAACATCACAAGGACTGCGATTGTGACCCAGAATAAAACCCAACCCAAGGTTCGCGATATTCCATTCTGAGAATCGGTGTAGTCAGCGGCCACACCGCCAACTAAGTGATCAAGAGTTGTTTGGATTTCGCGGATCTCGGTGATCAGTACTTGACCCTCTGGGCTTCTTGGCGGCATCGAATGGATGGCCGTAACCCTCACAAGTTGACCGCTTACCTGTGGTGGGCTGACTCGCAATATTCCATCAATCCCGGCCAGTTCCGTGGAGAACGCTTCTACTTCGGATGGATTGGTTGCGCCATTTGGAAAGATAACTTCGAGTGGGTTGCTCTCTTGACCCGGGAAATTATCCGAGATGAATTTCGATGCCTGATATGCGGGATCACTCTTTGGCAAGACTCGACTATCGACTTGTGAGAATTCAATCCCGCGTATTGGTGCGATGAAGAGAGCGAGTATGAGAGCTGAGAGCATGACGACCGGAACAGGTCGCTTCATAACGAATCGGGCGATTGTTGACCAGCGTCCTTCATCACTCTGTCGGATCGCTCGTTTTCGGACCAGGCCCTTATTCACCTTACTGCCGATGACATGCGAGAGCGCGGGTAGCGGAAAAATCGCGCCGATTACAGCAAGTGCGACAACAATGGTTCCGGCATAGCCCATCGATTTAAGGAAGTTGAGCGGGAAGAAGATAAGTGAGATGAGAGTAAGCATGACGACCAGACCAGAGAAGAAGACCGTCCTTCCAGCTGTCTTCATTGTGTTGATGATCGCTAAATCTCGGTCGGCGCCACGTTGAAGCTCTTCTCGGAACCTGTTGACCATCAATAGCGCGTAATCGATACCTAGTCCTAGGCCAAGTCCTGTGGTGAGGTTGAGCGCAAAGATGCTCACATCAGTGAAGAGAGTGAGTAGATAGAGACCAAAGAATGTTCCAAGTATTGCGGTGACTCCAATGACGAGAGGCATTGCTGATGCAACGAGTGCGCCGAAGATAATCACCAGGAGAATGAAAACCAGTGGGATTGATATCGCTTCAGCAAGCTTGAGGTCATCTTGAATTCGGCCGTTGATGGCGTTGGCGAAGATGGCATCTCCCGCAGTTCGTATAGTAAGACCTTGGAAGTCGCCTTCGTACCGTTCTTGGTAATACCCACCGTTCTTATCGATTTCGGTGAAGTCAGAGGATTTGAGGTAGACAAAGAGAAAGGCCGACTTACCGTCAGTACTTTTCATCGAAGGTGGTTTGAGTGCGCTCCAATAAGAGAGAACGCGATCAGCACTCGCCTCTGCACTCACTTGTGCTTCAAGGGCTCGTGCTTTCGCTTCAACATCAGCATCATCGACTGAGCTAGTTGGCGTCGTAATGGTCATAACTACAAAAGGGTCGGTGACGCCGAAGTTATCTTCGAGATACTCCCAGACTTTGGCCGAGTCGCTATTGGGATCTGAGTAGCCACCGGTGTCAAAGCGAGAGAAGACCTGGGTGCCGATTGTTCCGGCAACGATTGTCCCGATGATCGAAAGCAGGAGCACCAACTTGCTCCTTCGAGCGATCAAATTTCCAAGTTTCTCGAACATAACTCTCCGTTCAGTTGACTTGCGTAAAAGCTTCAGTAATAATGTAAACAATGTTAACACCTCTGCGCAAGGGCTCGGATTACCATCATGGTGACCTTCGTGATGCTGTGATTCGGGTTGCTAGAGACTTAGTTGCAAGCGAAGGTGTGAGTTCTCTTGGGATCAGAAGAGTCGCACTTCGAGTCAACGTGACCCCTGCCGCTCTCTATCGACACTTTGAGAGTCTTGAACAACTAAGAGGTGAAGTCTCGGGTCGGGTGAGAAATGAGATGGCCGAGATGATGATTCTGGCCAGAGAGAAAGTCGGGCCTGCCACTTTGAGCAAGACCCGGTCTCGGGCGCGATTTGCTGCAATAGGAGATGCATACGTCGCTTACGCGCGAAAGTTCCCTCGACTATTTGAGATTGCCTTCCTGACCTGTGATGCCTTACCAGAGACCGGAGAGAGTCTTGCTTGGCGCACTCTCGAAGAATCTCTCGAGGAGTTGATCAAGTCAGGGTTATTGGAGCGAAGAAAGAGTTTGAAGGCCGCGACATTGGCATGGAGTTCAATTCATGGCTTGGCTTCTCTTGTTGCTTCCCAAACCATCTCTAATAAGGAATATCCACTCTTTCGCAAGTCAGTTCTTGATGGCGTCCAAGATGCGGTCTTTGCTCGATGAACTTTGAAGTACAGAGTCGCATTACGGGAATTCTAAATTCTTGGAGATAATCGGAGGATGAGTGAGATGCTGCCGAACATCACCTCTGATGAGATTGACCTCGAGAAGGATGAGTCACGAAGAGAGGATGAGATCAAGCGAGATCGACCACCTCATCACGAGGATTGACTCTCTAGTTCATGGTAGTCGTTTTTGATGGAGAAGAAGTTGTTGATGGAGTTGAAGTAGGCGAGCTCGAGGCAGGAGTGGTAGCGGCGGGTGCGCTCGCGGTGGAGTTGGATGTGGAAGTAGTTCCTTCGCTCTTTGCAGCCCGTGAATCAGTCTTGTAGAAGCCCGAACCTTTGAAGACTACGCCGACGCTGTTGTATATCTTTCGAACTGCACCTTGGCAGAGCGGACAATCCTTGATTGCTTCATCCGAGAAGGCCTGAACCAATTCAAACTCATGAGCACAACTCGTGCAGAGATATTGGTAGGTAGGCATGAGCCGATTCTAGGAAAGTGCGCAGAATCTGACTAATCGAAGGTGGTGCCTGAGTGCTTAACCTCGTCAACTAGGGCGATAATCAGCGCATGAGATGGAAGTCAGTGATCACTGCAGTGATGCTCGGCTTCGGGATTGCACTGACCGGAACCTCTTTCGCTCACGGTGTCGAAGTACTTAGTACCTCACCAGGAGTGGATGCCAAGGTAACTGTGACACCGAATTTCGTCACGGTTACTGCTGATCAAGAGTTACTTGATTTTGGCAATCAACTCACCGTCATCTCGCCATCGAATCAAAGGGTTGATGATGGCTTGATCACAGTCTCTGGCGCGACCCTCTCAGTAGGTCTCAACCAGTTGACTGAATCGGGGGACTATCTCGTTGAGTATGAGATTCTGGTTGAGAATGAGAGCCCACTCTTCGGGAACTTCTCCTTTACTTTCGAAGCGCCGCCTGTAGTCCAACCAAATACACCGAGCCCATCACCCTCAGCAAGCGATGATGGAAGAGAAGTCGGAAGTTCGACAACCGATTATCTGGTAATCGCTCTGCTTATCTTCGCTTTCTTCGTTTTGATGTGGCTTGCTCGCTTTGCACGTTCAACCTTCCGCAAGAAATAGTAGAGACAAGACGGAATGAACCTACTTGCAGAGTACCTACCAATACTCTCTGCGAGTCTGGTGATCGGTTACCTCTTTCATGGGGCGCTGCTCCTTCCAGAGCGTGATGGGAAATTCCTAGCGAGTGAGTCTTACCGACGCATGGCCTATTTTTCGGCGCTCACTTGGTTGATTTCCAGCGCGCTCTTAATCATCACTTCACTTCGTGAGATCCTCGGGGCAACCTTTGATACTCAAACTTTGCGCTCTTATTTAACTCAAGTCTCGTTAGGGAGAGTCCAGCTGCTTCAACTTCTGGTGAGTCTTCTTCTCGTGCTCGTTATAAGAAGAATCAAAGGAAACGGCTCATCGCTACTTGCAATGCTTCTCTCGTCCTTTGGCCTATCTGCACCATTTATTGAGAGCCATAGCGGTGATGCAGGTATGCATGGTCTTGCGATTGGTTCGATCATCATTCATGTATTTGCTCTTTCGATTTGGATCGGTGTCATTGCAGGATTTCTGCTCATCTCGCAGGAGACTCTGTTGCGAGTAAATCAACGTTGGGCAGCAATTGCTCCGTGGCTAGTTGTCGCAGTTCTGGTGAGTGGTCTGGTCAATAGTTGGACACGGATGAACTTTCGAGATGCATTCACGGGGGATTACGCAAGGATTCTTGCTCTAAAGGTCACGCTGGTAATGCTCTTGCTGGGACTAGCCAGGTATCTGCGGAGAGCGGCGAGCCGATCCCAGTTCAAGACACCGCTGATCGCCTTGGAGTTGGGATTCCTTCTACTCATCGCATTCGTTGGTAGTTGGCTATCTAGGACTGAGCCTGCAATACGTGGCGACATACTCTCGTCAGATGATTTACGGGCACTGGCGCTTACCGGTGTGCGATTTCCGGAAGAGCCGAATCTCTGGCGACTCACTATCGCGTATGAGGCAGACGGATTGATTCTTGGAGCACTGATTTTTCTTACCGCGCTCTACATAACAGGAGTGGTTCGACTCGCTAGGCGAGGAGTGAAGTGGCCAGTTGGCAGGACTATTGCTTTCGCCTTAGGAATCTCAGCGATCGATTTTGCAACGAGTGGTGGGTTTGGCGTCTATGCGATCTTCTCGTTCTCGCATCACATGATGGCGCATATGGTCCTTGGGATGATTGCACCGATTGGAATAGTCCTTGGCGCTCCGATCACTCTTGCGCTAAGAGCTCTTCCTAGTGGACGAGATGATCAAGAGCGGGGCCTTCGGGGATTGTTAGTGAAGGCGCTCTCATCAAAAGCGGTAGTTCTGCTGAGTCATCCGATTCTTGCCCTGGCAATATTCGATGGCTCACTCTTCGCCCTGTATTTTACATCCATCTTTGACTCATTAATGGGAAGTCATATCGGACATCTTCTGATGAGCCTTCACTTTCTTCTCGCCGGCCTCCTCTTCTTTCATGTCATCATTGGAATTGATCCAAGGCCGAGGCAGTATCCATACATCTTTCGCATCGTGATTCTCTTTGCCGCGATGAGCATTCATGCCTTCTTCTCTATCTCTTTGCTCTCTAGCACTACGTTGATTGGTGCCGATTATTATCAAAGCTTGGCTACTCCGTGGGTCCCAGACCTGATGGCTGATCAGAGAATCGGTGCATCAATCGGCTGGGCTATGGGCGAGATTCCGATACTTCTCTCACTTATCGCCACATTCATCCAATGGATTCGCTCTGATGAGCGTGAGGCCCGTCGAATTGATCGCGCCTCAAAGCGAGCCAAAGATCTTGGCGAGAAAGACGAATTGGATCACTACAACGACTACCTCGCTCGACTTGCCAAGCGAGATGAGGAACTGGGTTAATCTGCCCATGGATGATCTCTACATTCTGCCGCAGGAGTATCGCGATCTTCGTGAAAGCGTGCGCGCTCTTGCAGATAAGAAGATTGCTCCGTTTGCAAAGGCAGTTGATCAGGATTCACGATTCCCACAAGAAGCTTTTGATGCGCTTGCGAGCGCTGGCCTAGCGGCTGCACATGTGCCCATTGAGTTTGGTGGCGATGGGGCTGATGCGCTCGCAGTTGTAATCATCATCGAAGAAGTGGCGAGGGCCTGTGGTTCCTCTTCTTTGATCCCTGCAGTCAATAAGTTGGGATCGCTCCCGCTGATGCTCGCTGGGACAAGCGAGCAGAAGAAGCGATGGCTGACACAGTTGGCAGAAGGAAAAGGTTTCTCTTACTGCCTCTCGGAATCAGAATCTGGTTCGGATTCAGTATCGATGAAAACAAAAGCCCTGCGAAGAGATGGCAAGTGGATATTGAATGGAAGTAAGAAATGGATCTCTAATGCGGGATTCTCGGATTTCTATACCGTACTTGCAGTCACCGATCCGAATCAAAGGTCGAAGGGAATCTCAGCTTTTGTCGTAGAAAAGAGTGATGCCGGTGTCTCATTTGGCGCTCACGAGAAGAAGATGGGAATGCGGGGATCGCCTACAAGAGAGGTCTACTTCGACGATGTCGAGTTGGATGATGACCGATTACTGGGTGAAGAAGGCGAAGGTTTTGCGATTGCGATGCGAACCCTCGATCACACTCGCATCACTATCGCAGCGCAGGCACTTGGTTTAGCGCAAGGAGCTTTTGAGACTGCTGCTCGATATGCCAAGGAGCGCAAGCAATTCGGCAAACCAATCTTTGACTTTCAAGCGATTCAGTTCATGTTGGCTGATATGGCGATGCAGATTGAGGCCGCTCGACAGATCACTTACGCAGCGGCAGCACGAAGCGAACGCGGTGATCATGATCTGACTTTCTTCTCGGCTGCATCGAAGTGTTTTGCCACAGATGTAGCGATGCAAGTGACGACAGATGCAGTGCAAGTCTTGGGTGGTTATGGGTACGTCAATGATCACCCAGTTGAGCGGATGATGCGAGATGCTAAGTTGACTCAGATCTATGAGGGGACTAATCAGATTCAACGCCTCGTGATGTCGAGACATCTAGATAAATTGATGTAAATAAGGACGTTAGAAGTATTGACCAAGAAGCTTTCGCTTCCCACAATTCAGCTGTGAAGTCCAGAGTCGCCATGGCTTTCCTTGCACTGGTTCTTTCGCTTCTCTCTGCTCCACTGAGTCCAGTCCATGCTGCAGATGATTGTGGCTTTGGAAAATCGCGTGACCTAGGTGAAGAGTTTGAGGATGAAGAGGGAAACCTCTATTACGAACTTCCTGATGGCTCGAAAATCTTTCAGATAGATGACGAGAATTACGAGATGGAAGATGGAACTTCCATCGAGTATGGCAGCTGGGGCGAATGTAAACCCACCTCATGGAGCGAGGAAGAGAATGAAGGAAGCTCTGCCAAGTTCTTTGCGATAAGCATGCTCTCAGATGAAGAGGAGGGCGTAACCAACGAATTCTCCTCGATTCTTCTCACCTGTGAAAAGAATCGGCTGACTGTCGAAGTCAATGTGGAAGATGCGAGATCAGCAGGGTCAAAAGGAAATGGCGATTATCGAATGGATCGGCTTCGAGCTAAGAAGTTTCAATACCTAGCAAGAAGTGCTGAAGGATCGATTGCCATCGTTGATACCAAAGGATTTATGAGCGATTTCCTTAAGGCCAAAGGCAAAGTAGCTTTCAAGATCCCAACTAGTCAAGGAATCTTCACCACTGCCTTTCCAAAAGGCAACCTTGATACATATAGGTCTAAGTTCGCAAAGGCTGGATGTAAGTTCTAGATTAGATTTGAGAGAGCGCTAGCGCTATTCGATTCACCGCTTCCTCGAGAATCTCACCACTTGTTGCGAAGTTGATTCGAATGAATCCACGCCCACCAGCTCCATAGAGAGAGCCTGATGCCACTGCAATCTTGCCGTGTTCAATCATGAGGTTAGCGACATCTTGGATTTGCTCAGCATTGAGAACTCCCCGTAGATCAAGCCAGCCGAAGTAGCCAGCATCCGGTTTGCGATAGCCAACTCCCGGCAGTTTTTCTGAGACTAGCTTTGCTAGGTGATCTCTTGCGCCGTCGAGATAATCAATCACGGCATCGAGCCACGGTTCACATTGCCCATAAGCAACACTTGATGCAACGGCGCCATAGAGGGATGCACGAGAGTGAATGGCGTGGGGAAGTCGATCAAGCATCGATGTACTTCGCTCACCTTGGGCAATCATTTGTGCGCATTTGAGTCCGGCGAAACTAAAAGCCTTGGTCGCTGAGACGAAAGAAATGCCGACATCTCTTGCGCTATCAGAGATAGATAAGAAAGGTTTGTAGCGACCTTCTTCGTAGATCAGCGGAGAGTGGATCTCATCAGAGAGAATCGTCACGCCATACTTATGGGCAAGATCTGCAAGTTGAAGCAAGTCCTCAGCGGGATAGATCGAGCCGACTGGATTATGTGGATGACAGAGAATGTGCACTTTGGCGCCATCTCGGTAGCCAGTTTCAATGGCTTCAAGATCAAGGCGGTAAGCCTCGCCTAGAGTGCTTGGAGCAATCAATGGAATATCTAGTGGCTGGCAATGGATCTCAGAGATCCAATTGAAGAAGTTGTAGTAGACCGGAGTATTGATGATTATTTTTTCACCTGGTTTTGAGATAAGGCGTGCCACCTCGATCACTGCAACACCGACATCTGGAGCGATTCGAACTTCTTTAGGATTGACCTTCCATCCCCAACGGTTTGATGCGAAGGAAGCGAAATTCTCTCCTAGCTCTGGAATCTCACCGAGATACCCTGCATCAGAATCTTGGATCATCCCAGTGATCGCTTCTTTGATTGGTTCTGCTAGTTCGAAGTCCATGACGGCAAAGGGCATAGGCAAGATATCTCGAGGGAAGGCGCGCCACTTCTCTGACTTTCTATTCTGAAGATGTTGAAGCGTTGCAACCCTTATCTCAGGTCTTGGCAAGGACATGGAAGAAGGATAGGTGGTCAGCTATCTCTTGTTTTGAAGCGGACCAAAATCTCGGGTAACGCCACGGCATCAACTAAGACGTCATGATCTTCTCGTGGGAGTGATTCGCTCGACAACTCTTCATCATGGAGCAAAGCAACCTTCCATGCACTCTGGGTCAGGGCGCCATGCGCTAAGGCGCGATCGTAGGAGCCACCACCTTGGCCAAGCCTTACCCCACCTCGATCGACTCGAAGCGCGGGAAGAATCACGACATCAAGTAAGCCGTCAAATACTTCACCGATTGGTTGTAGTAACTTCTTGCGCTTCTTATCTCGCTCAAATTCCATATCTGGATGACATTTGATCCAAGTTATCTCACCCTGTGGATTGGTTCTTGGCAAGAGCAGTTCTTTTCCAAGTGAGGCGATCTTCTCATTGAGCATCACGGTTGAGGGCTCGTCGCCATATGAAAGATAGGAAGCGATTGTTTTCGATGTTGAGATCTCACTTGCTCGAAGCAGATGAAGCCAGTCACCGCCGATAGATCGTTGCCGCCGTTCGAAGCGAAAACGAGTTCGAAGTTCCTCTTTATTCTTTGATGCCGCAGAACTCACCAACCAACTCTAAAGTCCCATGAGGTAAAGTCCGATTATGCGCGTGGGTGATTTCGCAGCGACAGTGCTCGATCTAGCGAAGCCACTGACGCCACTAGATCTGCCGCTACTCGATGCACATGGTGCGACTCTGGCCAGCGATGTGAGAGATGGTGAGCGACTCTTGCTTCCTTCTGGGGTGCGAATTAGATCGACTCAAATCGCACTTGCTGCCGCTTCGGGTCTTGATCGACTTCCAACGAGACCACAACCAAGAGTTGTAGTGATTGCACTCGCTGATATGGCCTCGAGCAATGGAAGTGGCGCTGAAACTAACTCATTCCTGCTCACTACTGCGGTCAAAGAGGCTGGCGCCTATGGATACCGAGTATTGCTTCAGGCTGAGACTCAGGCGCATATCAAGGCAGTTATTGAGGATCAGTTAGTGAGAGCCGATCTTCTCCTCATCACTGGAGATGTTGGTGACCGATCATTTGATGAGATCCTGGAAGTCCTTTCGCGAATTGGCGAATTCAATTCGGTTGATGTGAAATATCTGCGCGGTGGACGACATGCTTATGGCGTGATTGGCCCCGATGCAACTCCAGCACTCCTCTTTCCAGGTGATCCAATAGCGGCATATATCTCGACCGAAATTTTTGCTCGCCCGATGATCAGAAGCATGATGGGTCTCTACGATTTACATCGTCCGGTCATCAAAGCGCGACTGGACTCAGGGCTTTCCTCAGTCGAGGGCTTTCATGAGTTTCTACTTGCTTCACTCGACCGTGAAGCGGGAGTAGTACGAGTGTTGGAGGATCAATCCAGCCTCCTCTCTCTTGCTGAGGCCAATGCGCTGGTCGCGATCTCATCGCTAGATGTTGAGGTGAAATCTGGGTCCGAAGTTGATGTGATCATGCTGGAACGCAGGTATCTGTGAAGGCGAATCTGATCGTCTCATCAACTGGCCACGTGGAACTTCGGCCGCTTCGGTTCCGCGATCGAAGTGAGTGGCTTCGCCTGAGATCAAGGAATCGAGAGTGGCTTAAGCCATGGGAGGCGACTTCACCGAGTCTGATCAACTTTGATCCTCCCTCGTATACCCAACTTGTGATGCATCACCGACGCGAAGCGCGAAACCTCAGAGCGCTCTCTTACATCATCTGGTTTGAAGGAAAGATGGTGGGGCAGATAACCCTTGGCGGTATCGCTTTCGGTGCGCTTCGAGGTGGGCATATTGGATATTGGATCGATGAGGGATACAGCAATCGCGGAATCACTACTGAGGCTGTGGTCGCCATCACGGAGTTTGGCTTTCAATCATTGCGCCTTCATCGAATTGAGATTGCACTTCGTCCTGAGAACGAGGCATCGAAACGGGTTGCCGAGAAGGCAGGATTCAGATTCGAAGGAATGAGGCCTCGATTTCTTCATATAGATGGCGCATGGCGAGATCACATCGTCTTTGTCAGGGAGAACCCATCCGTCTAAGACTTTTCAATAAAATGTTTTGAAATCCAGACCACGATAAATACTCGATTCGAAATACCCGAAAAGTCCGATTACTCCATTTATCTTTATCCCCCATGGGAGCAGGTTTTATCTACCTCATCATCGTGGGGCTATGGGTCGCCTACTTCCTTCCTCGTTGGGTCTCCTCGCATGAAGAACATCTCGGTCGTTCGATAGATCGCTACCAAGCACTCCTTGACGCGGTCGGTCGAACTGCAACAGGCATCGCTCCGGCGAGAATGAGCGAGAGCGAAAGAGTGGCCCGCCTTCAAACAAGACGAGTCACATTTCTTGCGCTCGCCACATTGTTAGTCATTACCGTCCTCTTGAATTTTATCGGTCTACTTTCACCTTCTCTTCTCTTCGTTCCCGTAGTTGGATTTGGCGCATATCTTCTCGTTGTCAGGCGACAGAGATTGATGGACCTTCGAATCAAAGAGAGTGAACAACTACATGGATCAACTTCTCGACATTACGATTCTTCAGAGCAAAAGATGAGTGAACGTTCATTCAACTCTGAGATTTATCGTTCGAAGTATGCCGAGTTGATTGTCTCGGTTCAGGGCGAGTCGGTTCCGGAGCAATGGACTCCGCTTGCAGAGCGCGAGAGCTACCAATCGAGTGGGATTGTCTTACTTCCGAAGGGATCGGCTGGTTCACGAGATACCTGGCAACCAACTCCGGTCCCAGCACCTACCTATCTATCTGCGCCACGAGTTGTCCCGGCACGTCGCGTCATTGACCTTACTAATCCTGGCGCATGGAGCAGTAGGAACAATCCACAGAGTGATGACGAATTAGCCCAGCTTGAGCAAGAGGCCTTGGCTGCAATTGCGCCAAACTCTGATGAGATCTTCGATCAAGAAGTGGCAGAAGAAGCGGCAGCCCGAATCTCTCGACTACGAAGAGCCAACTAGATCCAACTCTCTAGCCACATTCGCGCCTGCCACTGCTCGTAAGTGATGATGCTCCCGATCTGAATCGGGAGGAAATAGATAAATGCTATGAAAACCAGGGTGAATCCAAGGGTGATTACTACCCGAGCATGGCGGTAGTGATTGAGTAGCTCTTGAGCGAGAAAAGCAATCGCCAATATCAAGAAGGGGAGGATTACTACAGCATAGAAGGTGAACATCGTTCGATCAGGGAAGAAGAACCACGGCAGGTACCCAGCGAGAAATCCGATCACGATATAGGTGGTGATCTCATCACGACGATATAACCAATACCCGATCAGTGATGCGATTGCGATTGTGGCGAACCACCAAAGAATTGGGTTACCGAGAGCGAGAATCTCCTGCGAACATTCTTCTGATCCGCATCCTTGAGGGCTTTGATAGAAGAATGATGTCGGTCTTCCCATCACCAACCAACTCCAGGGATGAGATCTGTAATTGTGTTCGACATCGAGCGTACTATGAAAAACGTAGATCTCTCGATGATAGTTCCAGAGCGCTATCAGTAGGTTACTACTTGAATCGCGCGCCCAGCCACGATTCGAGATAAACCAACCAAGCCACGAGAAAATGTAAATGGATACGGAGATGAGATTGGCACCGACAATCTTCAAGGATTCTTTTGGCAAAGTCAGATCTCGTCGATTTCGAAATATTCTTATCAGAGCAAGCAGGGTGAAGGCAACGAGAAAATAAAGTGCGCTCCATTTTGTCGCTATGGCGAATCCAAGTGCTATCCCCATCAAGAGATATCTCTGATTAATCAATAAATAGAAAGCGAGAAGTACAAAGAAGGTCAGCGTGTTATCCAAGAGAGCAGTCCGAGACATCACAATTGCTAGTCCATCAATCGCAAGTAGTGATGCAGCAAGCAAAGCGATCGTCTCATTGGCGAAGAGGCGTTTAGCAATCAAGTAGATCAGCAAGACACTTGCTACGCCGATTACTGCGCCGACTGCTCGCCAACCAAAGGATGTATCGCCAAATAGCGCTATTCCAACCGCAATCAGCCATTTACCAATTGCGGGATGAACGATGAATTCAGGATTGTTTCCAGTGACCTCGACTCCGTATTTGAGAAAGTCTCGAGCGCCATCAACGTAATAAACCTCATCAAAGACGAGCGAATCAGGTCGGTCGAGGCGATAGAAGCGGACGAAAGCGGCGCATGCCAAGATCGCGATGAGAGCGAGCGAAGGAATTTGCCGAAACCACTTGATGATCGGGTGAAGCATTAGCCTATTGTCCGTTATGGCGCCCTTAATCGTTGGTTGTTCTCCCATCGGAAATCCTGGCGATGCCTCCACTCGCCTTCGCGATGCAATTGAGAGTGCAGAGCTGATCGCGGCTGAGGACTCAAGGAAGTTCTCACGCCTTGCAACCGACCTTGGAGTTCGCTATCAAGGTGAAGTCATCTCGTTCTTTGATGGAAATGAGTCAAGCCGTACCGATCAACTCCTCAAAGCGATCGAATCTGGGCGATCGGTTCTTCTGATTTCCGATGCCGGATCACCCACGGTCAGTGATCCGGGATATCGATTGATCAGCGAGGTTATCAAGCGTCGACTACCAGTCGAAGTCCTGCCAGGGCCAAGCGCTGTGATAACTGCGTTGATCTATTCTGGAATGCCGACCGAGAGTTTCACCTTTGACGGTTTCATCCCACGAAGTGACCTTGCACGTCGTGCATATTTCTCTCGCCTCTTGGAAGAGAGACGATCTTGTATTGCATTTGAGTCACCGAAGCGACTCATCGACTCCCTGCGTGTAGCAAGCGAGATAATCCCTAAGGAGCGTGGTGTTGCCATCTGTCGTGAGTTGACCAAGGAATACCAAGAGATATTCCGGGGTAGCGTTGAACTTGCCTTGAAGTGGGCAGAAGAGCGTGAGAAAGGCGAAGGGATAAAGGGCGAGATCACTATCGTCTTTTCTCCAGCAACTGAGATTTCACAGGCGAGTGATTCCGAAATTCTCGAACTCGTGGATCAGATGCTCGAAGATGGACTTTCAGCACGCGATGCTGTGATTGAGAGTTCGAAGCGACTTTCAATACCAAAGCGTTATGTCTATGACCTCGTCATCAAGCGTGAAGAGTGAAGTTAGACTTTCGCTATGGCTAAGACGTTCTATGTGACTACGCCTATCTACTATGTCAATGATGCGCCACATATAGGTCACGCCTACACCACAGTCGCCGGAGATGTCTTGACTCGATGGCATCGCCTTCGTGGTGATGAAGTCTTCTATCTCACCGGGACAGATGAGCATGGACAGAAGATTCTTCGAACGGCCGAAGCGAATAAGAGCGACCCAGGAGAATGGTGTGACCGACTCGTCGACTCGGCATGGAAACCACTCTGGCGTGAACTCAATATCGCAAATGACGACTTCATTCGCACAACAGAACCTCGCCATACCGAACGAGTTCAACGATTCCTGCAAGGCCTGATGGACAAGGGATATATCTATGAAGGAAAGTATGAAGGTCTTTACTGTGTCGGTTGTGAAGAGTTCAAGTTAGAGGGTGATCTTGTAGAAGGTAACTGCAAGATTCATTCCAAGCCGGTCGAGCGGCTTTCGGAGACCAACTATTTCTTCAAACTGTCAGAGTTCGTCAAACCTCTGCTTGAGCATTATCAAAAGAACCCAGATGCCTGTGCACCAGAGAGCGCGCGCAATGAAGTGATCTCTTTCCTCGAAGGAGGAGTGCAAGACCTCTCCATCTCTCGCTCGACATTCTCGTGGGGAATTCCTGTTCCTTGGGATAAGAGCCAGGTGGTCTATGTCTGGTTCGATGCGCTTTTGAACTACGCGACTGCAGTGGGGCTCGGCGAACCAAGTGATACTCAACTCGGGAAGATGTTCGCTAAGACCTGGCCCGCGGATGTTCATCTTGTCGGTCGAGACATACTGAGGTTTCATGCCGTGATCTGGCCTGCGATGTTGATGGCCGCTGGCCTAGCGGTGCCGAAGAAAGTCTTCGCACATGGCTGGCTATTGGTCGGTGGCGAGAAGATGAGCAAGAGTAAGCTCACCGGAATCGCACCAAGTCAGATCACTTCACACTTTGGTCTTGATGCATTTCGCTATTACTTCCTGAGGGCGATTCCATTTGGTAGCGATGGCTCCTTCTCTTGGGAAGATATGTCAGCGAGATATACCAGTGAACTCGCCAATGACTTTGGCAATCTCGCCTCTCGCGCAGCGGCAATGATTGAGAAGTATTGCGACGGCAAAATCCCAGTGATAGATCGCGACGAAAGCTTGGCTACTGCTCTTGCTCAAACTGTGAAGGTCGCCGATGAAGCCTTCGGCAGATTGGATTTTCAGAGCGGGATCTTGGCTTCGATGGAGTTTTGCAAGAGAATCAACGGCTACCTCACCGAGCAAGAGCCATGGGCAATCGCAAAGGATCCAACTCGAATGGCTGATGTTGCCAAGATCCTCTACAACACCGCCGAGTCATTGCGAGCGCTCGCGATACTTCTCTATCCAGTCATGCCAGGTTCTTGTGAAAAACTCTGGAGATCCATCGGTGGGATAGATCTAGGAGAACTTTCATCGCAACGCCTTGAGAACGCTGCGCGCTGGGGACAGCTCAAACCAGGAAGCGTTGTCACCAAAGGGGAAGCGCTCTTTCCTCGACTCGAAGAGAAGTAAGAGGGCGATGGCAGATCGACATAATCGAGATATTGATCGGCCGGTAGCGCCACTTCCTGATCCACTTCCTATCCCAGCGGTGGATTCGCATGCACACCTTGAGATCATCACCAACTCGTCTCCAGAGGATCCGGCTATCAAGAAGGTCATAGATGAGAGCGCCTCGGTTGGAATCGATCGCATTGTTCAAGTCGGCTATTCCGCTGAACAATCTCAATGGTCTGTCCAGTTGGCTCAGCTCTATAAGGGCCAAGTACTTGCGACAGTAGCACTTCATCCCAATGAGGCTCCAGTCGTAACAGATCTGGAGGCCGACCTTGCAATCATCGAGCAACTAGCAGATCACGACCAGGTACGTGGCATCGGCGAAACAGGTCTTGATTTCTTTCGAACCCCAGAGGAGCTGCGCTCTCGTCAGAGCTACTCATTTCGCCGCCACATTGAGATTGCGAAAAGAAAGAAGAAGGCACTTGTGATTCATGATCGTGATGCACATCGCGCAATCCTTGATCATCTGACCGAGGAAGGTGCCCCAGAGCGAACCATCTTCCATTGCTATTCCGGGGATGTGGCGATGGCAAAAGAGTGTGTGAGCAAGGGTTACTACCTTTCCTTCGCAGGAACCCTCACCTTCAAGAACGCCCCACATCTTCGAGAGGCGTTGCTGGAAGTGCCGCGTGAATTTCTCCTGGCAGAGACAGATTCACCTTTCCTTACCCCTGATCCCTTCCGCGGCTATCTCAATACTCCAGCTCAAACAGCGCGAACAATTCGCTTTATGGCCGAGCTTCGCGGTGATGATCTTGAAGAGTTGATTCATGACCTTAATCGCAATGCTGAACTCTGCTTCGGATCATTCAACTCATGAAGCCAGGGATCTCCCTACTCGGTGCCAAGGAGATAAGAGAGATTGCAGCATCCCTTGACCTGATTCCCAGTAAGGGTTTGGGGCAGAACTTCGTTCATGATGCAAACACTTGTGAAAAGATAGTAAGGCTTGCAGATTTGAAGGATTCGGATCACGTTGTCGAAATAGGTCCAGGGCTTGGTTCACTCACTCTTGCACTCCTTCGTACTGGCGCAAGGGTCACGGCAGTTGAGATCGATAAGAGGCTTGCCGCAAGGTTGCCTGAGACGTTGCGCGATCACGGAGCCCCCAAGGACTCGTTCAAGGTCATCACTGCGGATGCATTACAACTTGAATGCGGTGAGGTTCCGGCAGGTTCACTTCTGGTCGCAAACCTTCCGTATAACGTCTCAGTTCCTGTGATCTTGCACATTCTCGCTATGAAGAGAATTGATCGCGCCGTAGTGATGGTGCAGAGTGAAGTTGCGAGCAGGCTCGCTGCAAAGCCAGGAAGCAAAGATTATGGCGTGCCGAGTGCGAAGGTTGCTTGGTTTGCCGATGCAAGCATCGCCGATCGAGTTTCGGCTAAGGTTTTTTGGCCAGTTCCTCGTGTTGATTCTTCACTCCTTACCCTTCATACACATCAACCGTTGGGTGAGGAATCTGATCAGGAGATGACATTCAAGGTGATTGATGCGGCATTCAATCAACGAAGAAAGATGCTGCGATCCTCGCTCGAAACCTTGATTAATCACTACCTACCTCATCAGAGCAGCGCGGAGGTGTTGGAGTTGAGCGGAATCGAAGCAACGGAGCGCGCTGAGTCAATCGATATCAAAGGATTTCTCGCTATAGCAAAGACCTTACTAAGGCGCTGAACTCGCTCTTCCATGCCCTGAAATTCCAAGTAGTGTGAAGCCCATGGCACATCACTCGGTCATGGTCCGAGTTCCGGGGAAAGTCAATCTACAACTCTCGGTTGGCCCCAAACGAGCCGATGGTTATCACGATATTGCCACGATCTTTCAAGCGGTCTCGATTTATGACGACGTACGTGTAACTATCAAGGATCCAGATGCGAAAAGTGCATTCGATATTTCAATCTCGTCGGAACATCCCACTGCGATCCCGACCGATAAAAGCAATCTCGCCTACATCGCGGCTGAAGTCATGTACGAGAAGTTTGAACTCTCCGGAAGTATTGAGATTAAAATTAATAAGAAGATTCCGGTGGCAGGTGGTATGGCGGGTGGAAGTGCCAATGCCGCAGGCGTGATTGTGGCGCTTGATTCACTCTTTAGCTTGGGCCTTTCGCGTGATGAGATGCAAGAAGTTGGCGCAACGATTGGAAGTGATGTCCCGTTCTCTATTGCTGGTGGCACTGCTGTTGGAACGGGAAGAGGCGAACGACTCACTCCAGCGCTGACTCGCGGGCAATACTCGTGGGTTCTCGCAACATCAAGTTCGGGACTCTCAACCCCTGCGATCTACAATGAGTGCGATCGACTTCGTGAAGGAATGTCGATATCAACGCCACAATTGAGCGAGTCTTTGATGCAAGCGCTATCAACTGCAGATGCCAAGGCCCTCGGAAAGGCGTTGCAGAATGATCTTCAAGCGGCTGCCTGTTCGATTCGCCCCGCACTGCGCCTGATACTTGATGTAGGTATGGACTACGGCGCTTTAGGTGGAGTCGTCTCAGGATCTGGCCCAACAGTGGCGTTTTTGGCAAGCGATGAAGAACATGCCCTAGATCTTGTCGTGGCGCTCACTTCAAGTGGTGTGGTGGGTAATGTCTTGCGCGCTAGCGCACCTGTTGTCGGAGCAACGGTAATCGACCGATAAACTACAGGCTCCTCCATTGTGTAGTGGCTAGCACATGGGCCTTTGAAGCCCAGGGTCCTGGATCGATACCAGGTGGAGGAGCCATAGATTTTCTGAGTCATCTTCTGGACGCAATAGACTCCACTCGTGGAATTGGCGATCATTCTGGCGGCCGGAGAAGGCACCAGAATGAAGTCGGCCAAGTCAAAGGTCCTCCATAAGATCGCAGGACGTTCACTCCTTGGTCATGTCCTTCATGCTTGTGAGGAAATCTCACCGAAGCGAAGCGTCGTTGTGATCGGCGCACACGCCAATGAAGTCAAGGAACACCTTGCGCAAGTAGCGCCAGAATCAGGGACAGTCTTACAGAGCGAGCGAAATGGCACGGGCCACGCAGTTCGAATCGCGCTTGACTCTCAAGGAGCCAAATCAATAACAACCGGAGATGTCATCGTCCTGGCCGGGGATACACCGCTCTTGACTGGCGAAACTCTTGCACGATTGCAAAAGCACCATACGAGCAATGGCGCCAGCGCAACTGTATTGACCGCACAACTCTTCGACCCCCACGGTTATGGCCGGATCGTCAGAGATGGCGAAGGTCATCTCGAGCGAATCGTGGAAGAGAGTGATTGCACACCGTCGGAGCGCGAAATAGATGAGATTAACTCGGGCGTCTATATCTTCGAGGTGCAGGCGCTACGAAGTGCGCTCGCCAAGATCACATCAGTAAATGCCCAGAATGAGGAGTATCTGACTGATGCGATCAAGGTGCTTCGCGAAGCGGGAGAGAAGGTCTCGGCATTTACAGTGGATGATGAGAGTGAGATTCTCGGGATCAATGATCGAAGTCAACTAGCACTCTGTACCGCGCTGATGCGAGATCGAATCAATGATGCCTTGATGCGCGAAGGAGTCTCCATAGTTGACCCTGCGACGACCTGGATTGACCTCTCAGTTGAGATTGCCCCCGATGTGACGATTCTTCCTGGCACTTCTCTCTTCGGATCAACAATCATCGAGACTGGCGCGGAGATTGGTCCGCGCGCCACATTGATCGATAGCGAAGTGGGGCAGAACGCTCGGGTCTTTGAGTCATTTGTCCGTGGTTCGGTAATCGGCTACAACGCGCAAGTCGGTCCCTATACATTCCTTCGTGAAGGAAGCGAGCTTGCAACGGGTGTTCGAGTTGGCGCATATGTAGAAGTGAAGAACTCTTCCATCGGAGAAGGAAGCAAGGTTCCGCACCTTTCTTATGTAGGAGATGCCTCAATCGGTCGCGAGAGCAATATTGGCGCTGCAACAGTCTTCGTCAACTACGACGGAGAAGCGAAACATCGAAGTGAGGTTGGCGATCACGTTCGCATTGGAAGCGACACCATGATCGTCGCTCCTGTCACTATCGGCGATGGCGCATATAC
>Ga0194126_10000970_pt1 | contig 48488 bp, 39 predicted proteins | sample TA2KigC150mmetaG_FD_148641 | JGI IMG/M metagenome (GOLD analysis project Ga0194126, IMG submission 148641) | Freshwater microbial communities from Lake Tanganyika, Tanzania - TA2015035 Kigoma Deep Cast 150m | ecosystem: Environmental > Aquatic > Freshwater > Lake | place: Tanzania: Lake... | reverse complement strand
GTCTCTCATGACCTCAACTTTTCGAACCGCCCGGTGCGGACCCGCATGCCGGGTGGTGTGGCAGGGGCGCAGTCAGATTGACTGCCCCCTATGCCGATTCAGGTGCACTCCAGTGTGAAGCCTGCGCTCATCATTTCTCTCTGCAGCGCTCGACAGGGGCACGGCATTCCGTGCCCCTACATAACATTATTTCGCGCGCCTTGCATCTGTAACCATCTTTCCTCAGCAGCAGGCCGGACCAAGAATAGCGTGTCCGGAACAGTGCAATGCGTCAACAGGCACACTACCCATCGTGCGAATAACTGTAAAAAACATTGACATTTGTAGAGCGCCGTTCTATAAAGCTTGGAGCGCTGCTCTATAAATATCAACCCATTCAGGCATTTATCGCACAATGCGTCCCCATATCTCCCTACAGCATGAGAAACAGCGCAAGGTCAGGGTCCGCACGATTGTGCGGGCGGCTCGCAAGCTGTTTCTTAAAAAAGGCTATCACGCCACCACGATTCGCGACATCTGCCGCGAGTCTGGCCTTTCCAACGGCACCCTGTATTTCTACTTTGAAAACAAAGATGCGCTCTATGCCCATATATATGAGGAGTGCTTCCAGCATTTAAACGACATGCTTGAGCGCGCTGTCCGACCGGATATGGAGCCGCTTGAACAGATTGAAACCGCGCTGAAAACCTATCTGCGCTATTTTCTTGAGCACCGCGAAATGTGGGACATGCTCGATATCAGCTACCGCCGGCTTAATCTGCCGGCTGAGCTGATCAAGCGCTTTGACGAACAGCTTCAGCGGTCGTACCGATTTGTCTATACCGCCGTTGAGCAGTATTTCGAACGCAGGGGCCTGCCTGCACGTACTGACAGCCGCGAGCTGGCCCTGCTGCTGTTCACCAGCATTGACGGCCTGTTCTACGATTTGAAGCAGGGGTTCTTTGAAGACCCTATCCGGCAGCTCACGCTTGAGCGACTGGTGGACACGCAGATTAATGTTTTTAAGGCATACCTGATTGCATCGGCAAACGGGCGCTAATCGCAGCAGGATTAAAAAAATCAGCTGTAGCTGTAGGCCTGACTAAGCGCAGCGTGTCCGGCAGCTTGCTGCAGCGCATCGTGCCGGAACCATCCCTTCGGGATGGCATCCGGCCTGCAGTTCAGACGCAGTCTGAGCCGGTGAAGCGCCGCCCAAAACATACATTGTTTTTTAGAATAACCCACAGCATCGAGGTCATCATGAAACAAATTCGGAAATCATTTTTCCCCCCTCTGATGGTATGCATGCTTGCCGCAATGGCATGCAGTTCCGAGACCGCTGAGCAGGTCCCCCCGCCCCCGCTTGTTGAAATTATGGATATCAAGGCCGAGGATGTTGACTGGGAGCCCGAGTTTATCGGCCAGACGGCCGGCTTTCTGGAAGTCGAGGTGCGCGCGCGCGTGGGCGGCATACTGGAAAAGCGCCTGTTTCAGGAAGGCCAGTTCGTCAAGCAGGGCACGCAGCTTTTTCAAATCGACCCAGTGCCCTATGAGATCGAGCTTGAGCGCTCACGCGGCGTGCTTGCGCAGGCCGAGGCCCAGCTTGAGCGCACCCGGCGCGAGCATGAGCGCATTGCCCGGCTTTTTAAAGATAATGCGCTCAGCGAGCGCGAGCGCGATGAGGCTGAAATGGCCTTCACTGCCGCTCAGGCAGACCTGCAGGTTGCCCGCGCCAATCTGCGCGATGCCGAGGTGCGGCTCGGCTATACGCGGGTATACGCTCCGATCTCGGGCATCGTGCGCAAGGAGTCCTGCTCGGTTGGAACGCTGGTGGCAACAACCACCGAGGCAAGCCTGCTGACCACCATGGTGCAGGTGGATCCATTATATGTAAATTTCTCGGTTCCCGGCGCTGATTTCACACTGATGAAGCAGCTGAAAAACAGCGGCGTACTGCTGTGGCCTGAGGGGGAGCTTGAGGCTGTGGTCATTACCCCCGACGGCACACAGCATCCACAGTCGGGCCTCATCGTTTTCACTGACAGCACGGAAGACCCTGCAACCGCGACCGTGCGCTCAAAAGTCGAGCTGCCCAATCCTGATACAGAGCTCATGCCTGGCCAGTTCGTGCGTGTCAAACCACGGAGCATGAAGCTTAAACAGACAATTCTTGTCCCCAAGCAGGCTATTTTCGTTTCGCAGCAGGGCTCGGCAGTCTATGTTCTCGACAAGGACATGCGGGTGCACCTGCGCCCAATAACCGAAAAGCTCTCTGTCGGCTCACAGCGCCTTATTTCAGCGGGGCTGGCCGACGGCGAGCGCATTGTCACGGCCGGCTTGATGAAAGTGCTGCCCGGCCAGACCGTGCGCGCGGCTTCACATGATGATACGCAGCCCTATTCGGCTGCAGCTGAATAGGAGGGGCGCATGTTTTCGCGTTTTTTCATCGACAGACCGATATTTGCCACCGCCATTTCGCTGCTGTTCATGCTTGCCGGCGGCATTGCCATCTTTAACCTCCCCGTAGCCCAGTTTCCCGAACTGGTTCCGCCCACGGTTTCGGTTACAACCACCTACACGGGTGCCAGCGCCGAGGTGGTGTCACAGACGGTTGCGGCGCCGCTTGAGCAGGCCATCAACGGCGTTAACGACATGATCTATATGAACTCGTTTGCTTCAAGCGACGGCAAGCTCCAGATCATTGTAACATTCGAGGTGGGGACCGACCCTGAACTGGCTACCATCAATGTCAACAACCGCGTGCAGACCGTGCTGCCTACCCTGCCCGAAGATGTGCGCCGGTTCGGGGTCACGGTCAGGGAGCAGTCCCTGACCATTCTGCAGGTCATCTGCCTGTTCTCGCCGGGACACGTGTACGACACAACATTTTTGAGCAATTACGCTCTCATCAACGTTCTCGACGATCTCAAGCGCCTGCCGGGCGTGAGCGATGCCTGGCTGTGGGGCGCGCGCGATTATGCCATGCGCATCTGGCTTAAGCCCGACAGAATGGCCCAGCTCGGGCTCACCGCAGATGATGTCGCCGCGGCAGTGCGCAGCCAGAATATGCAGTTTGCCGCGGGCAAGCTCGGCCAGCCGCCCGTTGACAATGATACCGGACGAGCGTACTCCCTGATTGTCAAAGGACGGCTGGACAGCCCTGAGGAGTTCGGTGATATTGTCCTGCGGGCCAACCCTGACGGCAGCAGCCTGCGCCTCAGGGATATCGCCCGCGTTGAGCTGGGCGCCCTGACCTATGAATTCACCGGAAAGCTCGACGGCGAGCTGATGGTGCCGATCATTGTCAATCTGCGATCAGGCGCCAATGCGCTGGCTACCGCCGATGCTGTTGAAAAACGCATGCAGGAGCTCAGGCAGCGCTTCCCGGCGGGCGTTGACTATGCCATTCCCTACGAAACCGCCAGTTTTGTGCGCAGCTCCATACGCGAGGTGGTCAAGACGCTGTTTGAGGCCGTGCTGCTCGTCTTTCTGGTCATTTTTATATTTTTGAAACGCTTCCGCGCTACGTTGATACCCTGCCTGGCGGTGCCGGTGTCGATCATCGGAGCCTTCGCCGGCATGTATGCGTTCGGTTTTTCGATCAACACGCTGACCCTGTTCGCGCTTATACTGGCCATCGGCACCGTCATCGACGATGCGATTATTGTGATTGAAAATGTCGAGCGCACCATGCGCACTGAAGGCCTCCCGCCCCGGGAGGCCAGCATCAAAACCATGCAGCAGATGACGGGCCCGATTGTATCGATTGTGCTGGTGCTGTGCGCGGTATTTGCACCGGTTGCATTCATTGAGGGACTGTCCGGCACGCTGTACCGGCAGTTTGCCATCACGATCAGCGTTGCCGTATTCATATCCGGCATTGTCGCGCTTACGCTGACGCCGGCGCTGAGCGCGCTGCTGCTGAGGCCCGGCCGCGGCAGCTCGAATAGTCTATTGGAGCGTTTCGATGCCTGGTTCGGCAGAGCCACCGGCCGCTATACACGCGGGGTCGGCGCGGTTATCGAGCGTGCTCCGGCAGCACTTGTGGCGTTCTGCCTGATCGGGGCGGTAACGCTGTATCTGTTTCTGCGGGTGCCGGGCAGCCTTGTGCCCAATGAGGATACCTGTTATCTTTTCGGTTTTGCAACCCTTGATGAAGGCGCGTCACTGCAGCGCTCTGAGCAGGCCATGGACGCGTTTGCAAAAATCGCCGACAAACACCCCCTGATCACGGGCGTCGAAACCTATGCAGGCATTGACCTGCTTTCCGGCGCCATGAAAAACAATTCGGGTTCGATTTTCCTGTATATAACGGACTGGAGCGAACGCTCAGGCCCCGCGCAGACACCTGAGGCTGTCGCAGCCGAGCTGATGCAGCAGGCTGAAGAGGCCATACCTGATGCGCGCTTTATTCTTTTCCCGCCGCCGGCCATTGAAGGCATAAGCCTGGTGGGGGGCTTTGAAGGCTTTATCCAGAACCGCGGCGGGGGCGACAGCAATGAACTCGCCGATGTCATAGCCCGTTTCATACAGGCCGCCCTGGAACGGCCGGAGATTGACCGCATCGAAACGAACTTTCGGGTTGAAACGCCGCAGTACCGCGTTGAGCCTGACCTTGAAAAAGCATACGCCCTCGGCGTGTCCAAAGACATGCTGTTTGCCACCATGCAGTCAACCTTCGGTTCCTATTACATCAATGACTTTAACAGGTCGGGCCGCACCTTCAAAGTAATGCTGCAGTCGGATGCCCGCTTTCGAAATCTGCCCGACAATATGCGCGATGTGTTCGTGCGCTCCGATGACGGAAAGATGATTCCCCTGTCCTCGCTGGTGCGGCTTGAGCCCATTGTCGGCACGGATATTGTGGAGCGCTTCAACGCATTTCCGGCCGGCAAAATTTCAGGCGCGCCCGCGACCGGCTACAGCTCAGGCCAGGCCCTGGAAGCGCTTGAGGATGTCAGCCGTGAGGTGCTGCCGCAGGACTATGCGCTTGACTGGATCGGCACTTCCTATCAGGAAAAAATTGCCGGTAAAACCGCGCTCTTTGCTTTTATTCTCGCCATTATTGTCGTGTTCTTCGTGCTGGCCGCCCAGTATGAGCGCTGGACCCTGCCGCTGGCCGTGGTTGCGGGCGTTCCGTTCGCCCTGTTCGGCTCGATCGTGTTTATCTGGCTGCGGGGCATTCCCAATGATATTTATTTTCAGATCGCCCTGGTAACGCTCATCGCGCTTTCAGCCAAAAACGCCATTCTGATTGTCGAGTTCGCCCTGAAGCGCTATGAGGGCGGCATGCCGGTCGTGCAGGCCGCTGTTGAGGCTGCGCGGCTGCGCTTCCGCGCCATTATCATGACCTCCATGACATTTGTGCTGGGCTGCATACCCCTTGTGGTGAGCTCAGGAGCGGGCGCGGCCAGCCGCCACTCCATGGGCACCGGCATTGTCGGCGGTATGCTGGCATCAACCTTTATCGCGACCTTTTTCGTACCCCTGTTTTTTGTGCTGATCATGCGCATGAACGAAAAATTCAGATTGCTGAAAACGCGTCTGTCCGCTCCGCGGGAGGCAGCCGCGCTTAATGAGAAAGTGAGAACCTGATATGCTGCGATACGTTTTTTCACTGCTCCTGATTGCGCTGCCGGTGGCGGGCTGCGCTATCGGGCCCGATTATGTTCGCCCCGAGCTTGAGCTGCCTCAGGCCACCGATACTGATGCCGCACAATTTGCCCCGTTTACAGCAGCCGACTGGTGGAAGATTTTTAACGATTCCACGCTTGACCGCATTCAGACCGAAGCGCTTGCCTATAACCGCGACCTCACGGCAGCCGCAGCCCGTGTTGAGGAAGCGCGTGCGTTTGCGCGCGAGGCCCTGGCGGACAGGCTTCCCGCACTCGGCATTGCAGGCGCCGCCGGAAGAGAGCGCACTTCGCTTTGGGACGCTCCGCCCGCAGGCAGCCGCACATCTGATTTTTTTGAAGCGTTCGGATATGCTTCATTTGAACTTGATTTCTGGGGCCTGTACCGTCGCCTCGATGAAGCGGCACGCGCCGAGCTGCTGGCAACCGCGGCAGCCCGCGACGCAGTGCGCCTTACGCTTACAGCTGATGTGGCGGCCCTGTATTTTTATCTGCGCACCGTTGAGGCCCAGACGCGCATAGCCCGCGAACAGCTGGCCACGTATGACATAACGTTCGAGATGTATCGCAAGCGCTATCTGGCAGGCTACACGCAGGAGCTTGATCTGCGCAGGATCGAGGCTGACCGGCTTGCAACCGCAGCGCTGGTACATCGCCGCGAAAACCAGCTTTCGCAGGCCGGCACCGCGCTTGCCCTGCTGCTCGGCCGCAGCCCGGCCGCCATTGTGCAGGGGTTTTCAGAAGAGGGCCGCGCGCTTGAAGAACTGAACGTATTTCCGCGCATACCCGAAGACATCCCCTCGGATCTATTGACCCGCCGGCCCGATATCCGCCGTGAAGAAGGCCTGCTGATAGCTGCCAATGCCCGCATCGGCGCGGCACGAGCGGCGTTTTTCCCCTCAATTCGACTGACCGGCGGCTCGGGTTTCGTGAGCGCGGAGCTCAATGAACTGTTTACCAGGGATGCTCACGTCTGGAACACGGCAGCCGCGCTGGCCCAGCCCGTGTTTGAAGGCGGCAGGCTGTTCGCGCGCGAAAAGGCAGCCCGCGCCCGCCACGAGCAGATGCTGGCGCACTATGAGCAGACCGTTCAAAACGCCTTCAGGGAAACTCGCGATGCTCTTGTGGCCGGCACAAAAACCGCGCAGGCTCTTGAGGCCTCGCTTGAGCGGGCCCGCGCCATGCGCCGCAGTTTTGAGCTTTCACAAAAGCAGCATGCCAGCGGCCATATCAGCATCATCGATGTGCTCGACATTCAGCGCCAGGCGCTTTTAGCCGAGATCGATCTGGCGGATGCGCGCCGCGACCAACTCGACGCTGTGATCGCCCTATGCCGGGCCATGGGCGGCGGCTGGCAGGAAAGCCCCGATCCCGTTCAGGTGTATTAACAGGCTGTCAAAAAATATCCGCCTGCTGCGGTGCGCTTATAGTTCCCTTTTTTCCCGGACAGAGCACAATGGCACAGTCCTTGGACTGCCGATGTGTGTCGACACTTCAGATTGACAAACACGTCGGCTCCTGAAAAAATATGCGGCATGTGTTCGTAGTCTGCATTCTGAAGGAGTCCCTGATGATAAAGAAGTACATGGCGTGCTGTGCGCTGACGTTTGTCAGCGTAATCGTTGCCCTGCTGATGTGTGAACTGGTTATCAGGCTGACGGGTGTCGGGAGCATGACGATATCTCAAGGTGGTCTTTATATCAATGACCGCGATGTCGGCTGGGTGTGCAGCCCGAACAGTAATGAGCGTTTTTTCCTCCCGGGGGCCTTTGATGTGCGCATGGTGTGCAACAGCAAAGGACTGCGTGACGCTGAAAAAGACTATGTCAAGCCCCCCGGAACACGGCGTATCCTGGTTCTCGGGGACAGCTTTGCATGGGGGCATGGCGTGGAAAACCACGAGATGGTCTCGACGGTTCTGCAGGGCCTGCTGCCTGCTGCCGAAACCATTAACTTCGGCGTCAAGGGGTACAGCACCGTGCAGGAAGTTTTACGCCTGGAGCTTGAGGGCCTTCGCTATGATCCGGATCTCGCGCTTATCTTCTTTTGCTGGAATGACCTTGAGGACAACTTCGACGACAAGGAGCTCAGGCGCCCTGTGGCGCAGCTCGCTGACAATGATGTGCTGTACATTGCAAACAGACCTGTGCAGAACAACTTCAAGTCGCCCGTAAAACTCTGGTTCCAGGCCAACAGCAGGGCGTATGGATTCGCCCGCTACAGCCTTGAGCTTCTCGATCACAAGCTCAAGACGCGGCGCAACCGCGATATTGTCAGGGCGCAAAAGCCCAAGGCTGCACGGCGCACCGAAAAAAAAGAAGCGTCCGGCAAAATGGTATTCTCTTTGCCCGAGATATATGCTCCCCCAACGCCCGAAATGGATCGTGCGTGGACAGCGGTGAGACTGCTGCTGAGCAGGGCCAGAGACACCATGGTAAAGACCGGCGGCAGGCTTGGTGTCGTCTACGTGGCGACACGGGAAGGCACTGACCGAGACATATTCTTAGCGGAAATGAAAAGTGCGGGCTACGACCCTGATGCGGATGGGCTGGACTGGGACCGTCCGTCAAGCAGGCTCGCTGAGATCTGCGCGCAGCTTGATATACCCTATATAGACCCAACCCCTGCTTTCCGTGCTCATCCTGACCCGGAATTCCTGTTTTCAAAGCGCGACGCGCACTGGTCACCAGCCGGCCACCGACTGGTGGCTGAAACCGTTGCAGTCGCTATAGCGAACCTCGGCGAATAAAAAACGTGAGAGGGTCTGCCATGGCAGCCCGGAGTATGGGGTTCGGTGTTCAGGGTGAGATCAGCCAAATATTGGATTTACCCTGCGCGCCTAACTCCCTGCTTCTACGCCCCGGCCCCTTCTTTAACGTCATTAACCATCTGACTGCCGATACGGGTAACGTTGATCTTCCAGAAACCGGAATTGGCCGGATCCTTCAAGGTCATTTCAAGCAGATGATTCCAGGTTCCTTCCGGAAAACCGAGGTGCTTTTCTGCATTGCGTATTACCCTGGTAATTGCCTCGGGCTCGGAGATCTGCTCCAGCACGCCGTCACAGATAACCGATTTATACGACATTCCGGTTTTGACCCCGAAGTTGTCCTGCAGCCAGTAGACCGTAAAGCAGACGTTGCGGCAGGCCTTGATATAGGCCAGCTTGCGGCCCTTGTTGGCGATGGTCAGGTAAATGTCCTTGCCGTCAAAGGAGTATCCCAGCGGCACTGCATAGGCGCTTTTTCCGTCAGAAAGCGACAGCAGCCCGACCTTCTGCGAATTTAAGAATTCATTAATCTGTTCCTGCGACATGGTTTTGAGTTCAACCTGCATGGTCAATCCTTTCACGTGATGTTTGCAACAGGGTGGTAGTATACTGCCCGGGTGCGTCTATAGCATTTTCCAAAAATCGCATAGCCTAAAAAATATCGTCCGTTCACCCTGAGCCTGTCGAAGGGTAGAACGGACAACGGAGCGTACCGCAGACCCGTTCGTGGTTCGACAAGCTCACCACGAACGGCTTTTCTTCCTTTTGAAAAAAGGCACAAGAAAAAGCGTTCCTGCCGGTCGCGCGATTCAGGCGCCTTGCTCTTCCCGATCCCAGCAGGCATGGGCAATTCCTTTGCGGTAGTGAAAATAAACCATCCGGTGCGGCGTGATCCGGATGATGCGCGCCATGCCCGGCGGGAACGAGGCCGGCATCCCGGTCTTCTGCTCGAAATCATCAAGCAGGGGCTTAAACAGGGCAAATGCCCGCTTGAACTCGGCCGTGCCGTCATTAAACACATCGGCTGTGCCCCAGAGGTTGAGGCCGCGCACCGAGGTGATCGTGCGGGCCGAAGTGCCGATCCCGACCGCGACATTTTTATTATGGGCGAGGTTTTTAAATTTCTGGCCGCCTTCGCTGAAAATATACAGATCGAGCCCGTCATTGACATAGTCCACCACGGAAACGTGCGGGTTGCCGTCCGCGGTGCAGGTGGCAAGCGTTAAGGGCTGGTTCTTGGCGAGATAGTCGATTATTTCCCGCTCGAGCTCTGCGCGGTCCGGGTGCCACCGGGTTATCTTGAGCAGGCGGAAGAGCTCGCCCAGCATCTTTTCACGTTCAGCATCAGTTAATTCATGCATGGCCATAATGCACCTCCCTCGGCAAGTTGTATATACTACTCTTTCTTTAAGGCCAAGAACAAAAGTGGGCAGATTTATTTTTCCGTCTAAGCGCAAAAAATAAATCTGCCCACTATGTGTGAGAAGGAGTGCTACCGGGCGGGCGCGGGCTCAGCTTTTCTGCCGTCGGCCCACAGTATTTCTTCTGCAGCGGCGATGTCTATTTGGGCACCGCCCCGGACTGCTTTTTTCGCATAGCAGCGGAAGGAAACATGCAGGTTGCCGGGGTCTTCGGGCAGCGTGGCAGCGACAATGTGTATGGTGAGGCTGCGGCCGCTGTAGGATTTCACAGCATGGTAATAGATATTAAAAAACGTTCGGGACTGCTCTTTCAGCTCAAGGCCGCAGGCAGTTGCCCACTGTTTCAAAAGCTGTATGCCAAGCTCAAGGTCACCGTGTATCCTGCTGCGGGTAAAATACTGTTTGGCCATTTCCTCATGCGCGAAACAGGGCTTGGGCGTGTATTTTTTCTTTGCGCTGTCAGTGAGGCTTCCCGGCTGCAGCGACTGCCAACAGGAGCGAAAGCGCTCAATCTCTGTATTGGGCGGGGCGCCAAGGACTTTTTCACGGACCTCGTTTGCGAACAGCTCAACGCGCTCGGCGATCAGCGACTCCCAGATGTCAAGGCCTTTCCAGGGAGTCCCTTCTTTTGCCAGTTTCTCCAGCAGCCACAGGGTCAGAGCTTCTTTTTTCTGCAGCCGGGGCATTACCTGCCGGCCGCCGAAGGCGCCGATGACCACAGGGCGTATTTCGGGATATTTTTTTTGTATGTCCTGCAAATAGTTCCTGCCGGCGATAAGGTGCGGCGGCTTGCCCGGCACATTCAGTACCATGGTTTCATCGCAGTCGCCGCACAGCAGAAAGTAGCAGACCTGTTTACGGGCCAGCCGCTGCCTGTGGGTTTCCACGAAGGCATAAATGCCCTTGAGGGGCTTTTCCATGCGCGTTGCGCTGCCGATGATGACATAGTCATAGGGCGCAACAGTTATGACCTGTGTCAGTGGCTTCACATCAAGGCACTGATCCATGCCGATAATGTTTTTTATCCAGTAGGCGACTTCAACCGTTGACCCGTACACCGAATCGTAGACGATAAGACCTTTTTTCTGAATATGCATGCTTGTCGTTTCTCCAAATTCTAGTCGTTTTTTTTTGGGGCCGGCGCGTGCCATGTATGCGCGTTAGACCCCGGGAGGAAATCCGTAAATTCCCATAAGCTCATCAGGTATGCCGTTCTGGCGCGCCACCTTGACACCGTAGTCCTGAGTGACCATCCAGTCCCTGATAGTTGCGCGGCATTCAGCCATGCGGCCTTTGTCTCCCCCGGCCCGGGAACCGGCACTGTCGAGAATAAGGCGGTAGGCCTGCAGCGCGGCTTTGATGCAATCATCCAAAAACGCAGCATCGCTTTCCTCGAAAAAATACAGCATGCCGCACTCAGCGGCGCAGGCGCCAAGCATTCCCCGGCCTGTTAAAAAAGCCTGATACTCGGCCAGGTCCCGGCCGTGTCTTTCACACGAAGTTCGCATGGCAGTGGTAAAGGGCTCTTTGTCACTTTCTGCTGCTGCGGCGTTCTGGGCGATCAGGTCCGCATAAAACGTAATGATGACATCGCCCCCTTCCATTTTGCTTGTACTGGCCATGATGATAAGACCCGGCACGTCAGCTGATACAGGCCAGGCAAGGGTTTGCAGAAGCCTGATGTCGGCCGAAGCGCCATCAACCGATCCGCCGCACATTTCCACCATGGCCATGCCTGCCTTTTCAAGTATTGGCCCGCGCGAGCAGTGCACTTCAGCGCTCCATACGCCCGATGCCTGCTCTGTTTTCGGATCAAAAGAGTCATTGCCGTTTATTGCGGCATAAAAGGCCCTGATGGTGTCCAGCTGCCCGGGCGGGGGGAATGAAAAATCGTTTTTTACGTTCATGCTTTTTCTCCTGACTATACGTTATCAGAACTAACCGGGTTGAGTTGCTACTTCTCAAGGCCGAACATAACGGTCCGAATATAATCGCGCTGCTTTTCGGGACCCAGAAAGGTCTTGAAGACATTAACCGCGGGCCCGCCTTTATCAAGCAGGGTCGTGACAAACAGTTCAAGGCCCTCTTCCAGCTGCCTGCTCTGCTCCGGGGTCACTTTTTCAGCCCGTTCGACCATATTGAGATAGCTGTTGAGATATGTTTTGTATATTTCAAAAAGCACTTCGTCATCCGTGCGGTTCGTGGAAATGTGGATGCTGGAATCAGTGATGAAATCGTAAAACCATTCACTTACTTTGGACTGCTTGAACTGCGCTACCCGGTCCGCCCATTTTTTCACCTCACTATAGCAGCGTTCCTTGTTTGGGTCGTCGATTTTGGCAGGGTCGATGATCTCGATAACATAGACACGCATACCGCCGATGAAGATGAAATCGACTGATAGAACCGGCAGGTTGTAGCCGTAGTCGGGCCGGATCATCATTGTGTACATTTTCATAAAGTACAACATGGTCACGTCAAGGGAGTTCACCCGCGCGAGGCGATCGGCTTGCCGGCTTGACACCACATATTTCATCATCTTGAGGAACTTGGCAGGATGGAGTTTTTTGTACTCCGGCTTAACCGGAAAATCGCGCATATCAAAGCGCTGAACCAGCTCGGTGTCGGTATAGGAGGCATAGCGGGCGAACAGGCGGTCGCCTTCCTTGCGGGCTTTGATGAGAAACGGCACCGCCACGAGCACGGCAAGCACCACGATGCCCAGCAGGGCCAAAAATGCATACTTCAGTATTGTTATAAACATGTCGCCTCCCTTTCAGCGCGTGCGACGGCAGCATGTGCCGGCGCATCATTTGTCATTGAAATATTCAGCCCATTTGCTGTCAACGATCTCGAAGGCTTCCGGGGCGCGCTCCTCGACAACCGTGCGGTTGTCGAGCGGGAACATGTTCGGCCCTCCTTCGGAGGAAAGCTGACGGGTGGCATCTATTACGATCTTGCTGCTCAAAAACATTTCGCGGCAGCTTGGTTCGACCGGAATATGGATCGACTGCTTCACCAGCAGACTTGCCGGATGGGGCTGCCAGCGCGTGCCGACCGCATGCATTACGCGCGCCGTATCGGTCGGGTCAATGTCGCGGTCAACCACGATAACGATTTTTTTACTGAACCCCACCATGCGGTAGCCCAGAACCATCATACCGGCCTCGATGCCCTCGCCCGGAAGTTTTTTATCAATGCTGATTATGACTATGGAGGGCGTTTCAACGGGCGTATACAGCTTGACGAGGTTGCGCATTATTTTTTTCAACCGCGCAAAATGTGAAACGTCCCAGGGCAGGGTCAAATAGGCTCCGCCGATGCCGGGCCATATATTGTAGACCCAGGGGCTGGTCCTGCAGGTGATAGCCTTGATATCGATATAAAAGGCCTGGTGCTTGTGACCGATATAGCCGAACAGCTCGCCGTAAGGACCGTCTTCCTCGGCCTCCATAATGGGAATTTCTCCCTCAATGATGATCTCTGCATGGGCGGGGACCAGAATGTCGCTGGTCTCGCTCTTTACCAGTTCAACCGGCTTGCCGCGAAATCCACCGGCAATGGCGAATTCGTCCTCACCGAGATCGGCCAGCCGGGTGCCGCTCATCATGAAGGTCAGGGGATCGACGCCCACGGCAACCGACACCGGGATACGTTCCAGGCCGCGCTCGGCCGCCCGCATAACGAACTGGAACCCGTGACTGGGCTGTGTCAGGCAGATGCCGACCTTCCGGGGCCCCTTGACATGCAGGCGGTACGTGCCCACATTGCGGCCGAGTTCCGGGTCCTGCATTACCGCGCAGCCGGAACTGACGAACCTGCCCCCATCCGCGGGATTGTTTTTTATCCAGGGGAAACGGAAAATATCAACATCCTCCCCCGTGTAAATAACTTGCTTGCAGGCGGCCTGGGCTTTATCGATAACAACGGGCTCGATTGTTTTCCAGCGGAAATCATCCCCGAGGCAGTTTAGAATCTTGCGGGAAGCCAGGGCGTGCATCTCGGAGCGGCTCTCAGTCATCTCATCCAACGGAGCACCGAAACATTGGGCAACGGAACCGAAACCGTTGAAAAGATTGCCGACCACCGGCATGTCATAGGTCCGGCCGTTGATTTTTGTCCTTCTGACCAGAAACGCCGGCGCGGTGTCCTGCAAGCGGTCTTCCAGCCGGTAGGAAAACGCCGTCATCTCATAGCGGTCCTGGTCCATCTCCTCGATTTCAATAAAACGGCCTTGCTCCTTGAGCGCTGCGGCATAGTCTCTCAGAGAGTCAAAGGGGAATTTATTTTTTTTCTTCGTGGTCATGCTTCGTCCTCAGCAGAGGCATCTTTTTTCCAGACAAAACTGCGGAATCCCTTGCGCAGATCAAGATAGGAGATTTTAACCGGCTCGATCGTGATGACATTAAAGTTGAGCGCCTGGATGGCCTCATACAGGCCCTGGCGCTTCAGCCCTTCCGAGTGGCGATAGTATGACTGGATCAGGGCCGCCTGCTCCGGGTCGTCCTTGCGTTTGAAAAGGGAGGCCCTGCCCCAGACCTGCAGGCCCGAAGCGCCGAAATAATCCGTTCCCGAATCATAGGGGTCGTGGATAGTGAAGGACACCGCGGGATTGGCCTTCAGGTTGGTGATCTTCCACCCGCCTTCCGAGAACAGATACACAGTGAGCCCGTTGTTGAAATATTCCAGCGTGGTGCAGCGCGGCGTGTTGTCGCGGCAGGTCGAAAGGCTCAAAACATTGTGCGCATCGAGATAGTTCGCAACTTCACGTTCAAAGTGGTCAACCTCCATGGTTTCAATCAACGGGAGGCCGAAACGTTCGAAAAGTATTTTCTGCTGCGGTGTTACTTTAGGCAGGGTCACATAGGCCATGTTCTTCTCCAAAGGCTGAATGGTGCGCGATTGTTTTTTGAGTCAGCGGCACTGTGCCGGCAGATATTATAAAAATGCATATGCCGCTAAAGGTCTTTTCGGATGGCCTCCACCAGGTGGCTACCGGCATCAAAGGATTTTTTCAAACGATCCTCGGTATCGGTCGGGGACAGGGTCTCCACACCGCCGACATACATTTTCCCCACGGTTTCAACCTGCTCCACCATCCAGTCCGAACTCATCACCTCGAAGCAGGGATCACCCATGACTTCCACGAATTCATCAGGCGAGTTGCCGGTAGCGATCATAATGGCCTTTTTTTTGAAATCCGCCGGCACGCGGGACTCGGGCAGCTTTCCCGCCGCCTCGGGTGCACGCCAGGACAGGCCGAACTTTCGTTCGATGAATTTTTTCATCAATGCCGTTACTGTGCCGTGGTAAACCGGGCACGCAAAAATATAGCCGTCGGCGAGCATGTAATCTTCCAGCACGGCGGCCATGTCATCCTTGAGCGGGCAGCGGCCGACCGGCAGTTGCGGATCGTCAAAGATACACTGGCAGCAGCCAAGGCAATGCTTGATGTCCAGCTTGATCAGGTCGTAGCGCTTCACGTCCGCGCCCTGCTGCAGGGCGCCGTCGAGAGCCGACTGCATAAGACGGCTACAAATTCCGTTCAGGCGGGGACTGCCTGAAAAACCAATAATGTACATGATTAACTCCGTTGTGGTGTGGGTCGGCAGGGCTGCTGTCCGGCTCATTAAAGAAATAAAAAAGTATTATATCCCGTGACTGCTCAGCAGGTCGCGCTCAAGGTAGACCGGATCCTCAAAGCGGGCATTGGCCTTCTCCGATGTTATCCACTGGATGCTTGCGCCGTTTTCAGGTTCCTTGAGCATCTCATCAACCAGGAATGGAGCCACGGTGTCGACCGTGTCGGCCAGAATGTTGATGAGGATTTTGGACTGTTCGCGATCATCCGGACTCATGCGCCGCAGGTCTTCCAGGACCAGATCGGTTATGACGATGCCCGGTCCCATGCCCCCGATTTTTACCGGCGTGGTTTTCAACTCTTCTGCGAGCGCTTCGGTAAAATAGCGCACGCCGCGCTTGGTAGCGCCGTAAATGCTCAGGCCGGGCACGAGCATGTCATTGCTGCCATGGCCTTCAAGATTAAAAATGCTGCCGCTGCCCTGCTTGAGCATGCCGCACGCTGCGACCTGGCATCCATACATCAGGCCGACCATATTTGTGTTTACTACCGGGGCTATCAGCTCTGGAGGCAGATCCCGGAGCAGGATTTTTGAAAGGGATATGCCCGCATTATTGATCCAGATGTCAACTTTTCCGAAGGCCCCGGCGGCCGCATCCCAGAGCGCCTGTACCTGCGCGGGGTCGGTCACGTCACAGGTGCGGCCGATAACCTTGTCCGCTCCGAACTCCTTGCCGAGGACTTCAACGGTTGTGTCAACGCTGTTGCGTGAACGCGAGCTGATCGCCACGGCACAGCCGCGCTTGAGCAGCTCCTGTGCCAGGCCGAGCCCGATGCCTTTTGTGCTTCCGGTTATGACGGCAGATATCATTGTGATTCTCCTGATTCTATGGGTTAGAGGCCAAACTGGCTGAAGACATCGCGACCCAGGCGGGCCTCGTCATTCATGTACCGGTTTGTCCGCTCTTCGTTGAGCCAGATAATTCGTTTTCCGTTTTCGGTGTTTTTCAACACTTCCTCCACCAGCCACGGCGTGACCTCCTCAACGCTGTCTGCCAGGATATTGTAGACGGCCTTGGCCTGTTCGCGCTGCTCAGGGGCCATTTTACGCACGTCGTCCACAAGAAAATCCGTTAATACGATTCCAGGGCTGATTGTCCCGATCTGTACCGGCGTGCCTTCCAGCTCTGCTGCCATTGACTCGGTCAAATAGCGGCCGGCCCGCTTGGTAGCACCGTAGACGCTCAGGCCCCTCAGCACCATGTCGTCGCTGCCGAAGCCTTCCGAGTTGTATATCTGGCCGCTGCCCTGCTTGAGCATGCCCTGCAGCGCGACCTGCGTTCCGTAGATGACGCCGGTCAGGTTGGTGCTGACTACGCGCGGGATTTCACGTGTTTCCAGCTCCCAGATGGGCCGTGTGGTATTTGCGATGCCGGCATTGTTCATCCAGATATCGACTTGGCCAAACGCGCTCTGCGCGGTCTCCCAGAGCTGCCTGAGCTGACCAAGACTGCTGACATCGCAGGCCTGCGCGGCCACGCGTTTTTTCCCATAGATGGCGCAGGCCTTCTCATATTCATGCATCATTTCATCTTTTGCGAAACTGCTGAGAACGACATTGCAGCCTTTTTTTAAAAACTCATTGGCAAGGCCCAGGCCTATGCCTTTTGAACTGCCGGTCACAACAACTGTCTTCATGGTTTCTCCCTCTGGTTTGTTTGCGTTAATGCACAAAAGCTATGCGGAGCCACCGGCAGGTTATGGTTTTTCGCCGGTGTTAGCGCGCTCCCAGCGCTGGACATTCCTGAAGCCCTTCGAGATGAAATCCTTGTTGACGATGGTGATCCGGTCGATGGTGATGCGGCTCATGAGAAAGCGCTTTTTAAACGTCTCGCGCACCCGCGTGAGCACTTCCTCGCGCTGCTCAGGCGTTGGGTTTTGCGGCATCATACGCGTGGCCGCATCCTCGTAGGGTGCGAACTCGATCAGTATCTTTTCAAAATCCGGATGCTGGCCGTCAAGCAGTTCGCAGCGCCCTTTGATCTGGCAGCAGCGATAGGGGCCATCAATGCCTGCATACTCGTCGTGCCAGTTCAGGCTTACAAAGGGATTGGCCTTGATATGGGCAAGTTTTTCCGTGTTCATCTCATGAACCCCGTACAGCATTCTTCTGCCGGGATCAAAGGTCCACTCGGCCGTTGTGGAAAGGGGCCGGTTGTTCATGCTGGTTGCCAGAACATAGGTTTTGGTGCCTGCCTTGCCGCCGCCGAGAAGCTTGTTGATTTCCGCCCAGAGCTGCTCATCGCTCATGCGGCCTTCGCCCTCGGCCTTGCCGAGGTACTCACCGCCCAGCCATACCTGGGTGGCCGTGGTATTGGCGTCGATCGTCATGGTATGGCAGTCGTTGCAGGAGACGCCCTCCGGGATCTCGGGATGATTAGAGGTTACAGCTGCGGCAGCAGCAATCTCTTCGGCTTTTTTGTCGAGGGAGTCTGCCTTTTGCGCTGTTGAAATGTCGGCAAGGCCCAGGCTGACCAGAAGCGCTGCCATGAATACCATTGAAACTGTCTTTTTCTTGTGCATGATGCTTCTCCTGTTGTAGGGTGTGCATAGTAAACCGGACGTCCGGTCGGTTTTTTGTGCAAAAAATATATGCGCTCAGCCTTGCAATGCTTTCAGCATAAAATTAATCTGAAATGAGAACTGCTCTGAAAAGGTAAAATCCGGGTCAACTGAAAAAAAGGTGAAAAATGCGCCCATCACGGTGAAGTAGAGCATGCGGGCCAGTTTTTTTGAGTCGATCGGCTGAAATAAGCCGGTGTCGATGCCCTCGTTGACAATGTGGGCAAAAATTCCCACCGTTTCTTTATAAAAATCCGTCATAACGGAACGTATTTCCGCATCGCGCACGCCGATTGAGAGAAACTCAAGGCAGAACCGGTAAAAAGCTTCATTATGCACCAGCAGGCTGCCGGCCTCGCGCACCAGCATTTTAAGGCGTTTATCCGGACTTTTTTCATTGTGCAGCTGGTCTCTCAGCTGCTCGGAATATTGATTTACGCGGTAGAGAAACAGCCCGAGAAACAGTTCCCGCTTCGTTGGAAAATAGTGGTACAGACCTCCTTTGCTGATTCCCGCCCGTGAGGCGATCATGCTGATGCTTGATTCAGCGTAGCCCTTTTCGATAAAGCATTGCAGGGCTGCTGAAAAAATGTTTTCTTTTCTTGTGTCTTTGATCTTCATACATCTATCCGACATAGTAAAAATCCAAACCGGCTGGCCGGTTTTTTTAAATTGTAATTGATCATTCTGCTTATGTCAACCGGGAACAGGGAAAAAACCAGGGGCAGGGCTTAAAAAGCGCGTTACAAAGACCGGTCTTTTTCGCGCGACATGGCACGGAAGGTCTCGGATGAATCCATCAGGGCGCTGTAGGTACCATGGGCTGTAATTTTTCCGTTTTCCATCAAATAAATCATGTCGCAGTCTTTAACCGTGGTGATGCGGTGGGCGATCATGATAATGGTCTTGCGCCGGGCAAGGGCCCGGATACTGTCCATCACCGCCTCTTCGGTTATGTTGTCAAGCGCGCTGGTGGCTTCATCGAGAACGAGCACGTCCGGGTCATGGTAGAGAGAGCGCGCGATGCCGATTCTCTGGCGCTGCCCGCCGCTCAGACGCACGCCGTGCTCGCCGATCAAGGTATCGTAGCCTGCGGGGAGTTCTGATTCGATAAATTCGGCGATGTTTGCCACGCGGGCCGCCTGCCTGACGCGCTCCATGTCGATGCGGCCGTCAGACAGGCCGAAGGCGATGTTGCGGGCAACCGTGTCATCGCTGAGGTAGATATGCTGGGGCACGTATCCCAGGTTGCGCTGCCAGCTGCAGCGGTTTGTTTCATCAAGGGTGGAGCCGTCCACACACATGCGCCCGGAGTCAGGCGTGAGCAGGCCGATAATAATATCGATCAGGGTGCTTTTGCCTGAGCCGGTTGAACCCACAAAGGCGACGGTTGTATTGGCCGGAATGTCAAGGCTCAGCGCACTGATCACAGGCTCATCGCGGTCCGGATAGCAAAAGGATATGCCCTGCAGGGAAAGCGATTTGTGCAGCGTCAGGCGGTTTTCAGCGCCGGCAGGTATGTCCGGGCAGGCCGCTGTGGCGACAAAGTCGGCATGCACAACATCAAGGGTTGCTGCGCTATAGCGAAGGGTGGCGATGTCGGCGAATATCTTCTGCAGGGCCGGCATAATGCGCTTGGCTGCGAACACGAACAGGGCCAGCACAGGCAGCAGCTGCGCAAGATTTTCCCTGAGCGCCAGGAAGTACAGCACAATGCAGAGAATTCCCCCAAAAGCTACTACCTCAAGCGCATAGGAGGGCAGCAGAGAAAGGATGCTGCTGCGCGCAGCGCAGCGGGCATAGGTTGCGGAGCTTTCGGTGAAGCGGTTTAAAAAATGGCGCTCGCGGCCGAGTATTTTCAAGTCCTTCACGCCGCTCAGGGCCTCTCTGGAAAGTTTGAAGCGGTTCAAATTTTCACGCACCCGCTCTTTGCCCCAGACCGCGAGACGCGTGCGGATGAACAGATACAGACCGCCGTATACGCAGCCAAGTATCAGCACCGTAATCATGGACAGCCGGGCATCGATTGCCAGCAGAAGCGCTAGGATAAACAGGGCTGAAACCGATTTTTCCACGATTGAAATGCAGGGCGCCAAAACGGCGCGGATGACGGTTGCGACCTCGGAGAGAATATTGCGGCTGAGCTCGGCCGTGTTGCGGTTGAGGAAAAAAATGTAGGGCTGGGCAAGATAGCGCGCAAGCAGCCGACGCGCAAGCGAGAGCTCGCGGCCGAAGACAAACCGGATCTGCAGCCAGGCAAACACCGCCCTGAACAGATTATTCACGATCAGCAGGACCAGCACCGCTGTTCCCAGAAACACCAGAAACCGGTTCGAACTTTCAAAGCCAAAGCCGGTGTAGGCCATGTTCAGCCAGCGGTTGGTTTCGATACTGTCAGGGTTGGCCACAACCGCGATAAAGGGCAGGATAGATACGACACCGGCAACATCAAAAAGGGCCGAAACGAACGCGCCCGCACACAGCAGGCAGGCAAGCAGCCGCTCACGCGGGGTGAGAAGCACACAGAGTTTCCGGATGGTTTCTTTCATGAGCACGTAAGCGCTTACGTTTTCAAGGCTGCCAGGAAATCTTCAAGAATAATTGATGCTGCCAATTCGTCGATCCTGGCAGGATCGACTTTAAAATTATAGCGCGCTGATGAGCGCATGCGCTCGCGAGCCTCAGCACTTGAGAGGGCTTCGTCCTGCCGAAAAAGCGGCAGCGGCGAGAGCGCCGTCTCAAGCTTCGCGCTGAAGGCCTCAACACGCGCGGTCATGGAGCTGGGCTGATTGTCAAGAAACCGCGGCATGCCGATAACTACAACAGATATGCCTTCATCGGAGACAGCCTCTTTAATGGCGGCAATCAGCTGATCGTCACTGTGATAGGCAACAGTATCGTAGGGCCGCGGATAGGGATCACCCGGAGCGAAAATGGCAAGCCCGGTTGCCTTTGTCCCAAAATCTACGGCCAGGATTTTTTTGCCCTGCAGGTCCATTGTTTTATTTACACGGGTAGAGGTCATTACCTGCGCCAGCAGGGTGTGTTGTTGACATGTAACCGTTCAAAAGGTTGCAGGCGGTTCAAAAATGTCCGGATGCAAGGCGCGCGAAGTCATAAGGAATGAGGCGTACTTTTCGTACGCCGCAGTGACGCATGACGAGCGCAACGCAGAAGGCGGACGTTTTTCAACCGCCTGAAAAGGAAAAAACCGGAGCAGACAATAAGCCGGGTTCTGTTCCCCGCGCAAAGGCGGGGCAATGGTCATTCATCTGGGACCCCTGTTGCCAGAGGCCTCGAGCGGCCTACCCGGAAGCGTAAAAGCGGGCAGCTTTTTGAACAGCCCGTAGGCGTTCGCGCTTCCCTATTTGGCCTTGCTCCGGATGGGGTTTACCAAGCTATCCCGGTCACCCGGGATACTGGTGAGCTCTTACCTCACCGTTGCACCCTTACCCCGCACCGCAGGGGCGCGAGGCGGTCTGTTTTCTGTGGCACTTTCCTTAGGGTCACCCCCAGTCGCCGTTAGCGACCATCCTGCCCTGTGGAGCCCGGACTTTCCTCTGCAGCCCGGCCGTGGCTGCACTGCAGCGACCATTTTGTCTGCTCCGGTCACACTGTGGTTTAATTGTGGCCTGTTTTTGAAGTGATGTCAACGCATTCTGCGGCACAGCACTCAACCGGCGGGCGCTTTATTAATAATCCAGCAGGTTACTCTCAGCCCTGCGGCCGAGCGGCAATCATCTGAATGCGGGCAGCACAGCGTACGTCCAGCAGCGCATGGGGATCAATTGCGACGGTTTCGCCGTCTATCTGGGCAATGGAGCAGCTTGCTGGCTGCAGGCTGAGCTGCCGGGCCTGGATAACCGCACCTGCAGAGCCGAACCTGTCATAGGATGCGCCGGTCAATCGACCGAGATGCAACAACACCCAGCGCGCGCTCCCGCGCATGATCGCGACCTCGAAAAGGCCGTCATCCATGCGGGTTTTGGAAGAAATACGAACTCCCCCGCCGTAGGAGTCGATATTGCCGATGATCAGCTGGCACAGCGGCTGCGGGAAATGCAACTCATGCGAAGAACCGTCAGGCGCCTGGTAGCTCACATCAATGCCCGGAGCGCAGGTGTGCCATGCGCAGGCAAGTCCGATAAAAAAATACAGCAGTTTTGATCCGCCCTTGGCGCACAGCGTGCTGAATGGCGCACGCCGGCGCACGCGGTCGAATGCCGCTGCGATAGCAGCATCACGTCCCAGTCCTGCATAGCTTATAAACATGATCCGCTGACCGAAGGTCAGCATGTCGACCGGGCGTATGGGGCCCGCAATGTTCAGGTCAATGAGCGCTTCCAATCCCCCCTGGCGGAGGATTGGAAGCAGGCCGAGGCTGCGCGCGCAGTCATTGCCGGTGCCAAGCGGGATAACGCCAAGGCGCGGAGGCTCCTTCAGTCCGGCAATCCCGCGGGCAATGTGGCTTATTGTCCCGTCGCCCCCGGCCGCCACCACGGTTTCGTAGTAAGGGGCCAGGTCCCGGGCCTGAGCGGTCGAGTCCGCAGTAGTAAAGCTAATGTCGTAGAACCCCTCCGGCATCCGGCAGCGCATTTCATGTGCGATCCGGGCGGCAAGCGGCACTCCTGCGCCGGCCCCGGATACCGGATTGACTAAAAATAATATCTTTTTCATCGATGCTGTTCCAATCGTCAGTTGCTATTTAGTGCTATTCCTGATACAAAATATGACCAATCACCTTGCTGCTCACGGGTTTTCTGCGCAGCACTAAAAATAACTTAGATTACGGCTAAAGTAAATGCAGGATGCTGCACGCAAAATTCTTATAATCCGCCTAAGCGCTATCGGCGATGTTTTGCGGGTGCTGCCCGCATTCCAGGTGCTGAGGAAAAACTATCCGGAAGCTTCATTCGGCTGGGTTACGGAAGAAGCGTCGGCTGACATCCTGAGAGCCCATCCGGACATTGACGAGGTGTTTGTCTTCCCCAAGAAGGCTATCACACGCAAGCTTTCCTCTCCCCTTACCTTTTTCTCCGGGTTGCAGGAATTTTTCGCTTTTATGAAGCCGATTCGCGCCGGGGGCTATGATCTTACCTTTGATTTCCACGGGCTTTTCAAAAGCGGCATTATCAGTCTGCTCAGCCGGGCCTCCCGGCGGGTCGGATTTACCATGCCGTTTTGCCGCGAGGGCAATTATCTCTTCAATAATCTGCGTTTCCATCAAGACAGCAAACGCGTCAGCCGGATCAGGCGCAATTTAAACCTGCTTGAAAAATTCGGCCTCTCATCTGAACATGAGCGCCCGGTCATTCATATTCCCGCAGCCGACCGCGAAGCCGTGCAGAAATTTTTCCGCCAGCAGCAGATCAACCCGAAGCTGCCCATCATTGCTGTGCATCCGGGCACCAGCCCGATTACACCCTATAAACGCTGGGACCCCTACCGCTATGCGGTGGTGGCCGATACCGTGATTGAGGCCCATGCCGCCCAGGTTATTTTTACCTGGGCGGGAGCCGAACTGGACATGGTGAAAAGTATTGTCGGTCAGATGAAATACCGGGCCATCGTCGCCCCGCGCACTCAAAACCTGTGTCAACTGGCTGAAATATTCCGCTTAAGCGACCTGTATCTTGGAAGCGACACCGGCCCCATGCACCTGGCGGCCTTTGCCGGAACCCCGGTCATCGGCCTGTTCGGCCCGACCGACCCGGTTGTCAACGAGCCCTACAGCCGCACCCCCCACATCATCCTGCACGATGAAGTCGACTGCGCCCCCTGCCGCAAGCGGGCCTGCCCGCGGCGCGACTGCATGAAGGGCATCCGCGAGGAAAGCGTCATCCGCGCCATTCAAATCATGCTGGATTCGTTCAAGCTGCAGAAAGCGGTCCTGTAACCGGCTCTTGAAAAACACCTGCCTGCAGCCCGTCAAGAGCTCCGGCTTTCAGCGCGCAGAATAACCCAGCCGCTGAGCGCGATCAAAACCCCGCCGGCGACAACGCGCGCACCGGGCGTTTCACCCAGCAGCACCCCCAGCAGCACCACGAACAACAGCTCAGAATAGGCCAGGATGCCTGCATGCTGCGCCTCCACATGGCGCAGCCCCTTCAGGTACAGGCCCGCGGCCAAAAGGCCCACCATGACAGCGTAGGAGCACAATACCAGCACTGTGCCCGCTGTCATGGCCCAGGGCCCGGTCATTGCCAGCGGCAGGGCCAGGCCGGCAATAACCGCGCACTGGTATAGCATGATCACGGGGGGCCGGTACCGGCTCACCAGGCGTTTTCCCACAACAATGGAAATGCCGTAAAAAAGACCGGACAGCATGCCCAGGGCGGTTCCGGCCATGTGCGCCCTGCCGAGGGAAACATCACCCGCCAGAAGCACCATTCCCGCCATCGATATGAGCAGGGCTATGCCGGTAACGCGCTCCCATTTTTCTCCCAGCATGAACGGAGCAAGCAGGGCGGCAAACACCGGGGCGGTATAGTGGGTGATGACCGCGTTCGCCATGGTGGTCATGCGATAGGCATGGTAATAGCAGAACACATTGCCGAAGATGCAGACGGCCGAAAGCAGCAGCCAGCGGCGATGGCCCCGGATATCAAGCGAGCTGACGTCCCCTCTGATGACAAACCAGACCAGCAGAAACAGCGCTGACAGACAGGAGGTGATGCAGATGATCACGGCGACCGGCAACGCGACCGTGCGCACGAACGGACCGATACTTGAAAAAAGAAACATGGCGGCAGTAATCAGCAATGCGCCGCGCACATGTCGATTGGCTGTTTTCAAAAGCGTTCCTTACATGCTGTTGTCGATGCCGGAAGGTGCGCGCCAGGGGGAAAAACCTTGAGGGTCGGCGCATCGGCGGGCTTGTAATACCAGTCTGCTCACTGCGGCGGTATCTGCTTGACGGTATTCCAGGGCAGAGACAGGCCTTCGGCAGCCCCATCTTCAGAGAACCGAACGCCCAGATCGCCTAAGTACACTGCGTTATCTTCCAGACGCACCTCATGAGAGGGGAAAAGCGTCTTAAAAAGAGCCCGCACCTGCTCCGGGGTTTTGCCCTGCACCTGCGGCAGGGCCAGCGTGCTCAGCTGCGCTATCAGCGCATCGCGCTCACGCAGCCGGGCTTCAAAAAAATCCTCCGTGGCATTCTGGCGATTGGACCACCACCAGCTCGCCATAAAAAACACCACGGCAATAATGACAATCAGGGTTTTCTCGACCATGGCAGTGCTTTCATTACTTTGGGTTGCTGATTATTAAAATATGCACTGAAGGCTATACTAATCCACGGTGGGCGGCATGTCAACAGTGAAAGGCTGTGACAGAGGCGCCGGGCAGACTCAGCATCTGGTAGTATCTACATGCGTCCGCAGTGCCTACAGCAGGTTTTTCCCCGTGGTGGCCATGGTCAGGCTGCTGTGCTTGACACCGCGGGCGGCCTTCAACCGTGAAGCCAGCTTTTCGATATCCTTGGGGGTTCCCTGCACCACGATAACCTCAAGGCAATTATGGTGGTCGAGATGAATGTGCTGCGTGGCGATAATAACATTGTGATGATTGTGCTGGATTTCGGTCAGGCGTGCATTAAGCTCGCGGGTATGATGATCGTAGACCAGCGTAATGGTGCCGGCTACGACGTCGCCTGAGAGCCATTCGCGCCGCACCAGTTCATCGCGGATAAGATCACGCAGGGCCTCGGACCGGTTGGTGTAGCCGCGGTCGCTGATCAGGGAGTCAAATGATTCAAGAAGGGTCTTGTCAAGCGATATGCCGAAACGGATTAACGTGGACATGGAAGCAACCTCTCTTTGGCGTGCACAATTTTTTTAAAAATAGCAACGATTTCCCGGAATGTCAATAAAGACGGCCCGGTCAATCTCAATGGGTAGCAGAGATGGATGCCGGATCGCGTGCGGCAGGACATGGGTGTGTCATTCCGGCAGGAGCGCAGCGGATAGCCTTAATCCAGGGTTTTTTCATGGGTTCCGGATCCAGTGTCCGGGGTGACACTCCCTGGGTCAGGTGTGGTCTGACGCTCGCCTGATGCTTATGTTGCACCGAGACGTTTGATGGCGTTAACGGTAGCACGATTTTAAATATTTGACATATCAATGATGCTGCGCTATGGTTGTTCCCTGCCAAACAGCATCATAGAGAGCGCACTGCCATGCATCATAAATTCGTTATTTTCCCCCTGTCGGCGATTGTCGGTCAGGACCTGCTCAAAAAGGCCCTGCTGATCAACGCAATCGACCCCACGGTCGGCGGCGTGATCATCACCGGCGACAAAGGCACCGGAAAATCCACCGCCGTGCGCGCCCTGGCCCACACGCTGCCGCGCCTGCGCGTTGTTGAAGGCTGTCCATTTAATTGCGACCCGGAAAATATGCGCCTGATGTGCAAGGCCTGCCAGCAGCGCTTCGAGCGCGAGGCCATCCTGCCCTGGGTTGAAAAGGCCATGGACATTGTTGATATGCCGCTGTCAGCCACCGAGGACATGGTAATCGGCTCGCTTGATATCAAGCGGGCGCTCACCGATGGCATCAAGGCCCTTGAGCCCGGCATCCTGGCCCGCGCCAACCGCAATATTCTCTACATCGACGAAGTCAACCTGCTGGATGACCACCTGATCAACATTCTGCTTGATGCAGCCGCCATGGGCGTCAATGTTATCGAGCGCGAAGGCATCTCGCTCTATCATCCGGCGCGCTTTATCCTGGTCGGCACCATGAACCCGGAAGAGGGACGGCTGCGGCCGCAGATACTTGACCGCTTCGGTCTGTGCGTTGAAGTCGGCGCGCTGACCGACCCGGCTGACCGGCTGGAGGTGATAAAGCGCAGAAAAGAGTTCGACCGCGACTGCTGGACGTTTGAGGAACGCTTCGCCGACCAGCAGGAAAAACTAATGCAAGAGATTACCGCTGCCCAGGGATTGCTTGGTGATGTCCAAGAAAGCGCCGAGATGCTTGAGCAGATCGTTACGATTACCGCAAGCCTCGGCATCCGCACCCACCGGGCCGATATCGTGATGGAGAAAACCGCTGCCGCCATTGCCGCGCTTGCCGGCCGGACAACCCTTGAGCGCCAGGACGTTATCGATGCGGCCCTGCTGGCCCTGCCGCACCGCCTGCGCCAGAAACCATTTGAAAAAGACCGGCCACTTGACCGGCAGCAGATCGAAAGCGCCCTTGATCAGCAGATTGAACACGAACAGCCGGAACCGTTTGAGCGCAGCGGGGACGTAAAAAAAAAATCCTGACGCCCCCGGTTGCGCGTCCCTCCCGGGGCCGTGAAGCGCCGGTACGCGACACATCGCGCGGCCGCTATATCAGTTCTCGCCCGTGTGAGACGCCCCGATCAGTTGCCCTTGACGCCACCATCCGCCGGGCTGTGCGCGAAAGCGGCTCGCTTGCCATTCAGCCCGGCCATCTCATGGAAAAAATCAAACAGGGCCGGGCCGAGGGGCTCTGCATACTTGCGCTCGACGCATCGTCTTCCATGCGCATGGACCGCAGGGTGCGCCTGGCAAAAACGCTCGCCTGGCAGTTTTTGCAGCACTCCTATGAAAAGAAAAACCGGGTTGCCCTGATCTGCTTTCGCGGCAGCAGCGCTGAGGTGGTTGTAGAGCCCACGCGCGACCACAGCGCTGTTGACGGGGCTCTGGACGCCATCCCCACCGGCGGCAAAACCCCGCTCACAGCTGCTATGCTGCAGGCTTTTGAGCTTGGGGAAAAAGAGCGCAGCGCAGCCGTGACAATCGTTGTGATCTCGGACGGACGGCCCAATGTTTTCCACACCGGCTCGCTTGCAGGAGATATGCGCCTGCTGGCAGCGCAGCAGCTGCATGCGCAGCTGATTTTTGTTACGACGGAGCACTGTGCCCGAAGCCTGGGCTTTCTGGAAGAGCTGGCTGCAATGATGAGCGCTGACCATTATTATCTCGAGGACCTGCTGTGATACGCATACTGGCCCTGAGCGCCATGGACAATTCCGCTGATCTCAACGATGCCGCTGTACGCGTTCAAGCAGTTCACGGCGATATTTGCAGCGTTAAAAAATTCTATTTTAACGACTTCGAATCACACAGTGCAAGCCTTGAGCCGGTGCGCGAAGCGGTGGCAGCCGCTGATATCATCCTGATTGATGTGCGCTCGGATACGCGTCTGGGCCGCAGCCTGCCCGCTCTGCTTGCCGGGCAGAACAAGACCGTGGTTGTGCTTATAGCCGTGAGCAATGACATCTTCGCCCTGACGCACATGGGCGCGTTTTCTGGCAGCGTGATGTTCAAGCCCAGCCAGGACCGCTCCTTTTCCATCACCGATTATATCCGGGTCAAAAAATTCTCCGCGCTCGGCAGAAAGCTCTCAAGCTTGCTGCCGCTGCGCATGGTGCGCGACATGAACCGCTGGATGCTCCTGCAGGAGTATTACGCGCAGGGCGGCGTTGATAATCTCTACAATATGCTGCTCACGCTTCTTAAATACTACGGCGGCTGTGGGCAGATTAAACGCATTGAAAAGCCCCGAAGCGTGCCGGCCTGGGGCCTGTACTGTCCGGGTAAGGGAACGTTCACGGACCGCGCAGCATATGAACGCGCAAGCGGCTTTGCCCCGCAGCGGCCGACTGTTGCTGTCTTAATGCACGGCGGCATGCATTTCAGCGACAGCGTGCCGATAATTGACCTGCTCTATGAGCGCCTGTGCTCGCATGCCAATGTGCTGAATATTTTTTCAAGCGTTGAAGCCAATATGGAAGCGCTCAGGGCCTGCTGCGACGGTATCGACCTGCTGATCACCATGCAGTACTTTCGCCTCTGGGGCGGGCCCTACGGCGGTGACCCGGACGTGATATATCAGTTTTTGCGCGAGTGCGATGTGCCGCTGCTGGTTGGCCTGCGCGCCTTTGAAACCGATCTTGACGCCTGGCGCGCAGGCAGTACCGGGCTCAGCCCGATTGAAACCGTGCTGGCCGTAACCCTGCCGGAACTCGACGGCGCTGTTGAGCCGTTCATGCTGGGTGCTTTGGAAGTCGTTGATGATGGCGCAATCGGATGCGTCAAGCGCCAGGCAGCAATCCCTGAGCGCGTTGAGCGCTTTGCCGGACGCATTTTAAAATGGCTGGCCCTGCGCGCAAAGCCGGCTCAACAGAAAAAAATTGCCCTGCTTTGCTACAGCTACCCCCCCGGCGAGCACAGCCTTGCCGGGGCCGGCTATCTGGATGTGTTTGTGAGCCTTGAGCGAATGCTTGAGCGCCTGCGCGCGCACGGTTATGTGGTTGACATCCCTGAAACCGGCCTGAAGGATTTTTTTCTCTCACACGGCATTATCAACTCGCCTGTGTATCAGCAACCCGGCGGCCTCCGGATGCCGCTGGCGCGCTATGAAGAGTGGTTCCGTACTTTGCCGGAGAGCGTGCAGCAGCAGGTCATTGATGCCTGGGGGCTGCCGCCTGGCACGCTGATGGTTGACGGAACGGACCTGCTCGTGCCGGGCGCTGTGCTGGGCAATATCTTTATCGGGGTGCAGCCTGCGCGCGGGGACCATGAAAAAAGCGCCAGCCTTTATCATGACAAGGCGTTAGTTCCCCATCATCAGTATCTGGCTTTTTACTGCTGGCTTGAACAGGAGTTCGCTGCTGATGCAGTTCTCCATTTCGGCACGCACGGCACGCTCGAATTTCTGCCCGGCAAGGAAATCGCGCTCTCGGGCGAATGTTTTCCGGACATGCTGCTGGGCAGCCTGCCCAATATCTATTATTACTGGGTCGGCAACCCATCCGAGGCTACGATCGCCAAACGCAGGAGCTATGCCCTGTGCGTATCGCATGCTTCTCCCCCGATGACTGCCTCAGGCCTGTATGAAGACTATCTGCTGCTCGAGGATTTGCTTGCACAGTATGAACGTGAACCGAACGCTGAAACGCTTGAAGCCATACAGGCTGTTGCGCGCGAATTGCATCTGCCGCTTGAACCCCATGACCTGCAAAGAGAGCTCTACCGCATCAAAAGCCGCCTGATCCCGCACGGCCTGCATGTTCTGGATAAGCACTGTTCGGATTTTGAAAAACGCGATCTTGTGCTCGGGGCTCTGCAGTTTGAGCGCGAGCAGCCATCAATTTTTACGCTGGCTGCGCGCGAACTCGGGCTTGAGTGGCAGGCAATTAAACATACGCCTGAAGAAGAGCGCGTGCGCGCGGCTGCTGCACAGGCCCTTGACGCCATGCTTGACGGCGAGCCGCCAGCGTGGTGCGATGCGGACTATTGCCGATATGTCGCTGACCTGCGGAAACGTTTTGATTTCAGCGCTGAGAGCGCAGGACTTCTGAGGGCGCTTGACGGACGCTATGTGTTTCCGGCCCGGGCCGGTGACCCGCTGCGCGACCCGGACGTCTACCCCACGGGCCGGGGCATGTACGCCTTTGACCCGCGCCTGATTCCCACACCCACAGCGCAGGCACGCGGCGCGCGGGCTGCTGAAAAGCTGCTAAGCACCTACCATTCCAAACACAGCGCCTATCCCGCAACAGTCGGCATTATTTTATGGGGCTTTGAGACCATGAAAACCGGTGGCGACACCATTGCCATGATTTTGCATCTGCTGGGTGTGCGCATCCGGCACCGCGCCAGTGCGTGGCTCAAAGACCTCGAGGTCATACCCCTGCCGGAACTTGGCCGGCCGCGCATTGATGTGCTTGTTTCCATGTGCGGGATATTTCGTGACACGTTCGGCACGCATATTGACCTGATCAGCCGCGCCTGTGCGCTGGCTGCGGAGCAGAACGAAGCTGCAGAGGATAATTATATCCGCAGCCACTGCCAGAGCCGGCCGGATGCCTGCGACGGGGACATGCCCCTGCGCCTGTTCGGCCCGGCCCCTGATCAGTACGCAACCGATCTGCCCGCGCTGATTGAAACCGGATCGTGGCATTCAGAAGATGAGCTCGGGAAAGCCTTTACCGCGGCGATGAGTCACGCCTATACCGGCGGCAGTTCCGGCAGAAACCCTCAAGCTCTTAAAAGCATGCTGGGAAGCGTCGCGCTGATCGCGCAGGAGCGCGACGGCAGCGAATATGATGTTACCGACCTTGACCACTACTTCGAATTCATGGGCGGCATGGCGCGCGCAGCCGCAACCTGCGGGGCTGAAAGCGCGGATATCATGGTGGTTGACCAGGCCGGAGACGACACCGATGTGGAGGAGCTTGCGTCTGTTGTTGCGCGTGCGGCCCGCACGCGCACGCTCAACCCGCGCTGGCTGGAAGGCATGCTCGCGCACGACTTTCACGGCGGAAAAATCGTAAAAGACCGCGTGGAGTATCTGCTCGGCCTAGCGGCCACCACGCACGCGGTTGAGTCCTGGGTGTTTGACAAAGCGGCCGAGCGCCTGATATTTGACGACAGCATGCGCACGCGCCTTGAGCGCAACAACCCGTATGCGACCCAGCGCATGGCCGAGGTGCTGCTTGAGTCAAGCCGCCGGGGCTACTGGCAGGCAACCGGTGAACAGCTTGAAAAACTGCGGGATATTATGCTTGCGCTTGAAGGGGGGCTGGAATAGCTGGTTTCAAAAAGGCAGCGACCGCAAAAAAGCCAGAATAGCCTGCGCGGTCTGTTCCGGCTTTTCATCCTGCACGTAATGGCCGCAGCTCTTTACCATTACAAGCTTCGAGCCCTTCATCAGGCGCTGAGAATCCTCAATTTCGCGAATGCGGGTTTTCTCACCGCGCTCACCCCAGATCATCAGCGAGGGGCAGGTAACGGCAGCCGCGATATTCTCGTAGGTTATATACGCTGAAGGGTCGCTGCTCATGGCCTGCATAGCCTCAACCGCGCCCGGGGTATGCCGTGCGATCAACAGCGCATCAATCATTTCTTCCGTCACCAGCGATGTGTCGTAATAAGAAGCGACAAAACTTTTTTCGCGGCCCGTGCGGCTGTAAAACATTTTTGCCATGGCCCGGTCAAACGGGAAAAAAAGATTTTGAAAAAACGCCGGCGGCGTGTAATAAAATCCGGGCTCAATCATGATAAGCGCCTTGATCCTGTCAGGCAATTTCCTGACTGCGTCAGCAACAATCACACCGCCCATGGAATGGCCGATCAGGACCGTTTCTTCAAGTCCCAAAGCATTAATTAACGCGCAGACGATGTCGGCCTGAGCCGGCAGGGCATAGGATGCGTCAACCGGCTTGTCGGAAAGGCCGAACCCGGGCAGGTCGAGCGCGTAGACTGTGTAATGCGGCGTGAGCAGGGGTATCAGCTTGTCCCAGGCAAGCGTTGAGCCGCCGAATCCGTGCACCAACATAAGCGCAGGGCCGCTGCTCTGAACCGTGTAGTGAATTGTTTTACCGCCAAGGTTGATGAAATGACTGTTTTTCCCGGCGAATGTTTCCGGCGAAGACACAGGATAGGGCAGATAGGCGTAGACGATAAGCGCGGCATACAGCAGAACGACAATGACAAGGATGTTTCGCAGTGCTTTCATAACGATTGGTCCCCGGAAAGATTGACGCGCCCGTAAAAATCCGGATTGTCCGTTTCTGGTCATTCCGGCGAAGAGACCGTGTCGCAATCCATTTTTTCGTTCATTTCGACCGAAGGGAGAAATCTTTGGTTCAAGGAAATCAACTACTTAAGATTCCTCACATTCGTTCGGAATGACATATTTGGCTATTGCGACACAGCCTCGAAAGCCGGAATCCAGGAATTTCAGTTATTAAAAGAAACACTGGACACCGGTTTTCACCGGTGTGACGAATTTTTAAGGCTTTATCAAAGATTAAGGTTTATGGCAAATAGCCGGCGGCGGCTGTGTTGTGCGGGAGTATAGTAAAAAACAGGTGGGGTGTCTAACAAAAACTGGAAACGCAGCGGCTCAGGTGTCCAGTATCATGCCGCAGGCCTCGCAGCAGTAGCGGGTGCGGCCGGCTGCAGCGTCGGGAACCTCTTCAAAGTCGCGGCGCTGAACTTTAAGCGCTTCAAGGCATTCCGGGCAGCAGCCCGAACCCAGCTCCTGCGCGCTGATCGTCAGGTGACAGTGCCGGCAGCGCAGGCGCGCACCTGCCGGCGGCATCAATGTCAGCACTTCATGGCTGCAACCAGACATCATATATATCCTTTAACGTTATTGGCGCTTCTCAGACGAGCAGGCCCTTGAAGCACCCCTGTATGCCGGGACCTGCCAAGCACGTCAGGTATCGTGGTTTTATAGTAAAAAATGCTCTAATAGTGCGCAGGATCCGGGTGAATTTTTTTTATGAAGGTTGCGTTAAAAACCTGATCGGTTGACAGTGCTTCCTTCAGACGCCCCATCGTTTGCAGCACAGGGACAAACTTCATTGTCGCTTCAATATACTCCGGCGGCAGGCTGGCGCAGTAGCGCGGCGATACGGCGAAAACCTCCTCAATGAACGCAGCATCGACAGCCTTCAACTCCCCGGAAACTACAACAGCTGCGCGTCCGGGTTCCAGCCGGATCATATTGCAGGCCTGTTCGTGCAGGCGTAAAAAATCGTGCAGCAGTGCGGCTTCATTCAGCATGCGTCTGTGCACGGCTATGCCGCAGCTGGGGTTGAACGGCCACAGCGATGCCGGCGGCAGCAGGATCTTGTGCCCATACCATGTGCAGCACATGACAGCCAGCGGCGGCGTGCCGACTGCACCGGCAAGGGCTCCCTGCCTGACATCTTCGGCGATCAGATCGGCCCAGGGGTAGTTCACAACACAATCCGCACCCAGCGCATTCTGCTCAAGCATGTGCCGCAGTATACTATCATGAATTGAGCCCTGTGATGGAACGCCCAGTTTCAGGCCGCTGAACTGCTGCAGCACGCAGCGGGGGCCGGCGCAGTCACTAAGCGCCTGCATATCAGCCGCACCGGTCATGACCGTACCCTCGCAGTGTCCTCCCGCGATACACACGAGCGGTATGCCGCGCCCCACGGCAATCATCATCGGGGGAAGCCCGATATAGCCGATATCGAGCGCGCCCGCAGCAAAGGCCTCAACCATTGCCGGCCCTGTGCCGAACAGATGCCACTGCGTCCCAATGCCGGGACCGGTTTCAAGCCATCGCAATCCTTTCAGGATATGCGAGCTGTGATGCATTGTGGAAAGGTATCCGATGCGAAGCTGCTTCATGATATCACCGGCCTCTGGAACGGAGGGGAGGCTGAGCTGACGGAGACGGTTTCAGTTTGCGAAAACAGTAGTGAGCGGCGCAGGAATAAACCTGATCGGCTGCGTACCTTCTTTGAAACATTCAAAAATAGCCGGCTCCGATTTTGATTGAGGCGCATACCCTGTTTTGGGATTGATACGCTCGAACACGAGGCCATCGGGTATGCGAAATGACCGTACCGGCTCATCCGTGTAGACCTTCTGCATAAAGTCCAGCCAGATGGGCGCCGCAGCCACAGCCCCGGTCTCGCTGCGCCCCAGCGGGCGCAGGTCATCGAAGCCGACCCACACGCCGGTCACAACGTCGGGCGTATACCCTATAAACCAGGCATCCCGCACATCGTTGGTGGTGCCGGTTTTTCCGGCGCAGGGCCGGTTCAGTGCCCGGACCTTTTTGCCGGTGCCCTCCTCAACCACGCTTTGCAGCAGCGTGGTCATGATGTAGGCGGTCTGCGGGCTGAGCGCCGATACCAGCTTCGGCCGGTTGCGGGCAATTTCGACTCCGTCGCGGTTTACAATGCGGGTGATGGCAACAGGCTCGGCATACACGCCTTCAGCGCAGAAAGCGCCGTAGGCCTTGACAAGGTTGATCAGCGACACGCCGCAGGAGCCCAGCGCAAGCGACAGCCCGTGCGTGTAGTCGCCATCAAGGCCCAGCGCCCGGGCATAGCCCAATGCATAGTCAATGCCGATGTCTTGCAGGATTTTTACCGTGACGACGTTGCGCGAAAGGGTCAGGGCCTTGCGAAGGGTGATCGGGCCCATGAATTTTCTATCATAGTTCTGCGGCTCCCAGAATGTCCTGCGCCGCAGGGAGCCGGCCTCAAACACCACCGGAGAGTCGACAATAATGCTTGCGGCTGTATACCCCTTGTCCAGGGCGGCCGCGTAAATAATGGGCTTAAACGATGAGCCGGGCTGCCGCTTCGCCTGTACCGCTCGGTTAAACTGGCTCTCATGATAATCGCGGCCGCCGACCATCGCGAAAATGCTGCCGGAGTACGGATCAAGGCTGACAAGCGCAGCCTGCACCCGGCCCTCCGCATCGGCTTTCTTCTGGCGGGTTTCATAATTTTCCATGCCAAGCGCCACGGCAGCATCGGCAGCGCGCTGGCGTTCCAGGTTCAGCGTGGTTTCAACCCGCAGGCCCTCTTTATACAACACATCCGCGCCGTAGGTCTTCTCCAGCTCCCGGCGCACGAACTCGACAAAGTGCGGTGCTGCCGACAGCGTTACATTCTGCGCTTTGCGGAACTGCGGATCCGTTGCAAGGGCTTGCGCTAACTGCTCGGGCGAAATACGATCAAGCTCGGCCATGCGCTGCAAAACGTAGTGCTGCCGTTCGCGGGCGCGGTCAAGCCGGCTGTAAAAACTCGGCGCCTTCGGCAGCGCGGCCAGATATGAAGCCTCAACCAGGTTCAGCGCGCTGGCCGGTTTATCGAAAAACACACGCGCCGCGGCCTCGACCCCGTAGGCGCCGCGGCCGAAATATATCTGGTTGAGGTACAGGGTCAGGATGTCCTCTTTTGCCAGGGACTGCTCGATGCGGGTGGCCAGAATCGCCTCTTTGATTTTGCGTGTGTAACTGCGCTCCGGGGTGAGCAGCAGTGATTTGACGACCTGCTGCGTGATGGTGCTGCCGCCCTGCCGGATTTCACGCGAACGCAGATTGGCGAAGGCAGCGCGCACAATGCTCCAGAGACTGATGCCCTGATGCTCAAAAAAGCGATCATCCTCGGCGGCCAGAATAGCGTCGATCATGACCGGGGCAACTGCGGAGAGGTCAACCGGATAGCGCCGCTCGACAAAAAATTCACCGATCAGCTGGCCGTCTTCGGAGAAAACCTGCGACACCAGCGCGGGGCGGTAATCCTTCATAGTGGCAATCCGGGGCAGATCACGGCTGAAATACTTGTAGGCCCCGACCGCAGCGCCCAAAGCCGCAAGAACGCTGATCACAAAAAGGCACAGAAGGATAATGAGTAACTTTTTCATAACAACCGGGAATGCCGACGACTCAGTTAATAACCGGGCAGTTCAAAAGCATTTTCTATATGTTCGATTTCAGGGCTGCCGCCACTCAGCAGTACGGCGATAACATCAAAACGGGCGGCGCTGTTGCTCAGGCGGTTGTATTGCAGGTAGGCCTGCGCCACGCAACTGATGGAACGCTGTTTTTTCAGCGAAACCGCTTCAAGCGGTGAGCCGAAAGCGCAGCTGCGCCGTGTTTTAACCTCGACAAAAACAAACACGTTTTTAAGGCGGGCGATGATGTCGATTTCTCCGTGGCGGCAGCGGTAGTTGCGATGCAGAATTTCATATTTCCTGCTCAGCAGGAAGCGGGCCGCAATTTCCTCGCCCTGCGCGCCGATAGTCGTATGCTGCGCCATGCATGTACCCGCTTTTTTCATCCTGCAGCAGGTTCCGACCCACCCTCTCACCCCAATAGTATCAAGTCTGCTCCGGCGAAACAACCATTTTAAAACTGCGCCGGTGCAGGCTGCATTGTCCGTGCTGCGCCAGGGCTCGCATGTGAGCTGCTGTCCCATAACCCTTGTTTTTTGAAAAATGATAGGCAGGAAACAGGCGATCGTATTTTTCCATGATGGCGTCGCGCACAACCTTGGCCACAATTGAGGCTGCCCCGATAACCAGGCTTTTCTGGTCACCCCGCGTAATTGCCGCGTGCGGCAAAGGGCCCGGCACACCATGGGGCCCGTCAATAAGCAGATAGTCCGGGACGGGATCAAGCGCGAGCACGGCCGTGCGCATGGCAAGCAGGCTGGCCTGCAGGATGTTGATGCGGTCGATGTCGCACGCTTCAACCGCGGCCCAGTTCCAGCTGACGGCAGCGCCGGTGATAATCCCGAAGAGTTCGGCGCGCGCGCGGGCTGATAACTTTTTCGAGTCTTTGATGCCGGGATGGTGCCAGCCGGGAGGCAGAATCACGGCCGCGGCTACGACCGGACCGGCGAGCGGGCCCCGGCCGGCCTCATCCGTACCGGCCACATGGCGATAGCCTTCTGCATAGAGCAGGCGCTCAGGCTGCGGCATGGTTTTCAGGCGGCCGGCAAGTTCAGGCATAGGGCTCGGAACTGATGGGGTCATACAGGCCGTCACATAACCGTTATGGAGCAGGTAAACAGGGGTTCATCGACAGACAGCACAGGTCATAGTTCTGATCGTGCCTTGCAACATGCTGGCGGTAATAGTCCCGCGGCCGGCTGAGGAGAGGTGTGTCAGATATGCCAAAGCAAAACTGCTGTTGCATGATAAAATATATACGGCGAACGGACCCGTTGAGTCAACTGAAAAGGGCTGCCCAGACCAGGCTTCACGTACGGTTATGAAGTGCAACGGGTTCAACAGCGCTCACCTCCTGCACATGAACACGCTGTAGCTCAGACGGGTTTTTCCCCCGGCAGGGTACCCTTGCACTCCGGATACCCCGTGCAGCCCCAAAACGACCGGCCCGCGCTTTTGCCCGTGCGGGCGGTTCGCAGGGCCATTGGCTTTCCGCAGAGCTTGCAGGCCGGGGCATGTGTGTCCGAAGAATCCGTTAGATGTTTTATAACTTTTTTTTCGGAACTGCGGTCTGCCGCCGGCTGATGGCTGCCGCAGCTCTGACTGTTACAACTAGGCTCCCGTGCGGTCGCCTGCCGGGCAAGCAGATAATCGACCTGATCGATCAGACAGATACGCGCATTGGCAGCAACTGCAGGGTCTTTGTGCTCAAGCCAGGCAGCATATGCCACAGGATCAAGCGCCGCCGAGTTCTCATGCTTGATCTCTACGTTGCGCACGGCCTGCGCTTCACTGCCGTCCTTAGGCCACGTACGCAGTTTCCGCTGCCGCAAAAAGTCTTCATAGTCCAGCAGTAATTCATCAAGACTGTTGCGCGCCGCATTGGTCAAATGCACTGCTGTTGTGCTGTCGGCTGCAGCCGCGCGGCTGCTCTCGGCGATATACTGCCTTCCGCTGCGCGCTGCCTGCACCATCCGGTCATGCGTGCGCGAACTGCGGTCAATTAACCGGTCGCAGAACGAAACCGTGGCGTCATAGATGATCGTTGCGAGCTGAAAGCTCCGCAGCCTGCGATACCCGTCGTCTGGCCTTGGCCGGTTTTCTCTCAAGGTCTCTGTGGTGGGGGTGGTGTTCTCTGTGGTATCCATGCATCCTCCGCATTAAATAATTACGCAACACTGCTGTTAGTCGCAAAGCAGGGGATTTTATTCCATTGCTGACAATTTTTTAAAAAACATCCGGCCGATTTGACGTATCCGGCCCATACCATATTTTGCCTGTCCCAGTCGGGTCGTATGTGCACGCCCGATTGGAGTGATGTTTGCACGATAAAGACCGGCTTCAGAATCGAACTGAACAGCGCAACGTGCGGGTTGCGCCCAACGGATTTGAAGTCCGCGGCCATCACCAGACAGCGTAACCGGTCAAGCACATGACGGCCACTCTATCACAGACATTTTTTCATAAGCGAATTGATAATTTAAATAGCGGTCGAGAAGTTTGGGCTGATTGTCTATGGCGGGACACAAAAAAATAAGGGCTTTGAAGGAAGATTGCATGCGTGGATTTTGCAGTTTGCAGGGTGCTCCATGCGCACCATTTCTACCCGTTTTGCCTCCCGGCAAAGGCAAACAGGCTGTTTAAAAGCCCCCCGTATGCAAGGCGCACGAAGTCATGAGGAATGAGGCGTACTGTTGCGTACGCCGCAGTGACGAATGACGAGCGCAACGCAGCCCTTCGGCGATGCTCAGGGCCGTGAGCCTGTCGAACGGCAGACGGGGGCTTTTCAACAGCCTGACTCAGCTCAGCGCATCAAACAGTCCCGAGCTGCGCTCGATCCTGCTGATGATTGCCGCGCGCAGCACGGCCGGGTCGGCCCACACGTCGATGCGCGTTCTCACGCGCGTCAGGCCGGTATAGACAAGCTCGCGCGTGAGAAGAGGGCTCATGCGATCAGGCAGCAGCAGGAGCGCGCGGTCGAACTCGGCGCCCTGGGCCTTGTGCACGGTTATGGCGTAAGCTGTTTCACAGGCTGAGAGCTGATCAGGGCTGAATTCACGCAGGCCGTGTGCTGCGTCCGCGAAGCATACGCGAAGCGCCTCGCCTTTCTCCCGCGCAAAAGCAATGCCGATATCACCGTTATTGAGCCGCAGCTGGTAATTGTTGCGCGTGATCATAATCGGCCGGCCGTGATACCAGGGGCCGGTTTTTGCGATCAGCCCTTCAGCAACAAGCGCTGCTTCAACAAGCGCGTTCAGGGCCTGCACGCCGAAGGGTCCTTCGCGCAGCGCGCACATGATCCGGAACCGCTCAAAGAGCGCAAGCGCTTCAAGCGGATCAGTGCAGTAAAGATACTCCCTGAAACCCGTAACCACTCCTGCATGCAGGGCTGCAGCAAGAGATCCTGCTGCAGGGAGCGCGCTCCAGCCGATGTCATCCCCGCCTGCGGGATCAAGAAGTGCCAGGGCTGCGTCCGCATCGCCTGAGGTTACAGAACGGCTGAGCCGGGCTATGCCGCTCTCGGAAGAGAAGCGGTAATTGATCGTAAGCTCGTTCAAACAGTCAACAAGTGCGCCCGCGCCCTGCTGAACCGCGGCCTCATCCGGCAGACGCTGGCCTGCTGCGGCAAAGCCTCTCAGAAATTCCGCGCTGTAGCGCTCGCATGATCCCGCCCGGTACACATCACCCAGCACTGAGCCGGGTGCAACCGAGGCAAGCTGATTGTAATCGCCCAGCAGCAGCAATCGCGCATCAGGTGCGAGCGCCTCAAGCAGGCAGGCCATGAGCGGCAGATCGACCATGGAGGCTTCATCAACCACCACGATGTCGGCCGGCAGCGTGCGGCCCTGCGTGTAGCGCCCATCAGGCCGCCGGGGATGCAGGCCGAGCAGCCGGTGCAGGGTCACGGCTTCGCCGGCAATAGCCTCTCGTATCTCAGGTGCGGTGTTGAGCCCGGGAAGCGTTCCTGCAATGGCCCTTTGCAGGCGCTCGGCTGCCTTGCCCGTGGGTGCGGCCAGGGCAAGGCGACGACCCTGACCCGGCTGCTCAAGCAGCAGGGCCAGGATGCGCGCTGCCGTGGTGGTCTTGCCCGTGCCGGGTCCGCCGCAGATAACGCACAGGGGCTTAACAGCCGCACTGAAGGCTGCCAGGCGCAACCGCACATCCGCCTGCGGCGGAAACAGGCGCGCAAAGCTGTGCGCGAGCGCTTCCGCATCAGCCATGATCGTGCGGCCGGAGCGCGCGATGATATGCGCGGCTGCCTGCTGCTCGCGGCGATACATGCGGTACAAATACAGCCGGCCATGCCCGTCAAGAATCAGCGGCCGTATGTCACCGGGCGCGCCCACGCATCCGGAATTCTCAAGCAGGCTGCGCCACACATCCGGCTGCGGGTATACAGCCGGAACTTCCGCGAGCGTGTCAAGCTGAGAGCCGCCGATTTCGTTCAAATCAAGGCATACATGCCCCATGCGCGAAGACCTGCTTGCAAGAGCTGCCGCCAGCATGACGGATTCGTCCGCGCAGCCGGCAAGCTGCGCTATGGAGCGCGCGAAATAATAATCAAGCGGCTCCAGATACCCGCGCTCATACAGTGTTGCAGCTGTAACGGGTGCGTCAGCTCGCATGCGCCTCTCCCGTGTCGATCAGGGCCTGTGCCATGGCCTGCATGAAGCCGTATTCAGGCCGGTCGTAAAACACGCCGCAGTCAGGATCGCTGTCTTCGCGCAGCCCGCGCAAAAAAACGTAGAACACGCCGCCGAAATGCTTCTCATAGTCATAGCCGCTCATGCGGCAGCCAAGCCAGGCATGCAGGGCCAGGGCATAGAGATGATACTGCAGGATATAGTAATCGCGCGCCATGACAGCTCCAAGACGCTCTCTGCAATAGCTCTCCTGATCGCTGCCCAGCAGGTTTGATTTCCAGTCGATCAGGTAAAAACGGCCGTCGTGTTCAAACACAAGATCGATAAAGCCTTTTAAAAACCCGTGCACCGGGGAAAACACCAGGCGGCCGAGCGTGTCGGCAAAGGCCGCCGGCACATGCGCGATGCGCCGGCGGCTGAAAAGCTCCTGCAGGCTGCGGCTGGATGTGTGTTTGAGCGGCAGATGAAAACCCATTTCGCTCACGCGGCGCTCAGGCTCGGTATCGGCCAGGCAAAACGTGCCGAACGGGGTCGATAAAGGCTGCACAGCGCTGCGGCAGACCATGTCGATGACAGCGCTGGCCAGGGCATGGTCGAGCTGATGGGCTGCAAGGGTTTCTGCCACAAGGCTTTCAAGCTCGGGGCTGGGGGTGCGCGCAAACGTGAAACGCTCAAGCACAGCATGCAGCATGGTGCCGGTATGGGCGCCTGGCGGCACAACAGGCGCCTGGTGCGGGGCGGCAGGCGCCTGTAGCGGCTCGCTGACATGTGCGTCGCTGTCGCGCTCCTGCACCTCGGCCTCATGCGCGCGGCCGGATACAAGCGCGGAAAAGCTCGTTATGCGCCAGGGCATATGGATACGGCCCGCAAATGTCCGGCAGGCGAGATCCATCGCCAGCTCCTTTGCGGGCAGCGGGCCTGAAGCACCTGACGGCTGCACGCGGCATACCTCGATGCATTCGGGAGCCTGCGCAGCCAGCCGCTGCATTTCCTCAAAAATATCAGCGTCGCTGAGCTCAAAAAACCGCTGCTCAAGCTCGGCAAGTACGGGGGGGCCTGCCATATCGCGGTTGTGAAGAAGCCAGGCCGGGGCTGAGGTGCCGGCGCCGGGCAGCGCACCCCAGTACAGGCAGCAGCGCCTGCGCGCACGGGTCAGGGCCACATACAGCAGGCGCAGGTTTTCAGCCAGCTCCTCGGTTTCAGCCTGCAGGCGGTGCTCCTCGATCAGGACGGAGCCCAGATCAAGCGCGCGCACGCCGTGTTCCTCATGGTAGACAAATCCTGCTCCGGTAACTTTTGACCCGCCCCAGGTAAAGGGGCAGAACACGATTTCGAATTCAAGGCCCTTGCTCTTGAACATGGTCATGATACGCACGGCCCGGCGATCACTTTCAAGCCGCAGCAGATTGGCTTCGCTGTCCTCTTCCGGCTGGCTGAGCTGGCGGGTGAACCAGCGCTGCAGCTCCCACATACCTGATCCGGCCCGGGTGCTGCGCTCCTGCAGCAGCTCGGCCAGATGCAGCACATTGGTAATGCTGCGCTCGCCTGCCGGCAGGCCCGCGAGCCGGGGCAGCACATTGTATGCCAGCAGCACCCCTCGCAGCATGGCGGAAAACCCCCCGGCGCTCCACAGCCGGTTGAAACGCACGAAGCGCTCAAGCTCGCTCATCCATTGCGCGGCGTCTGCATCAAGGGCCTGCAGCCGGCCGGCCGTGCAGCCCAGAAGCCGGGTTGCAAGCGCCGAGCGCACCATACGCGCGTTGTCCGGGGCCGCAACACCTGCGAGCACCAGGGCCATGTCGGCTGCTTCAGGGGATGCGAACACATTGCCGCTGTTTTGAACGATGCACGCAATGCCGTGTGAGCGCAGGGCTGTTTGCACCATGCGCGCCTGGCTGTGCGTTCTGACCAGCACGGCAATATCTGCGGGCTCAACCACACGGCCATCCAGCGTCGCATTTCCGTCAAGCAGGACGGCGATCTCACGTGCCATATCTGCACAGATCGCTGCCCGGGCCTGCGGTGTAAGCAGGGCACCTTTTTTACTGTTGCGCTCTTTCCCGCAGTCAAGCAGGCGCACCTGCAGCGGGGCTGTGCCTGTGCCCCTGATCATGAGCGGAGCACGCGCGGTGCCTGCCGGTTGCACCGGCACAAAGGGTATCTGGTCAAACACGAACGCGGACGCATGCCGGGAAAACAGCAGCTCAAGCGCGCGGATCAATCCCGGAGTTGAGCGCCAGTTGGTCGTCAGGGTCTGTTGTGTGCCTGCATCGGCCGCTGCCGTCAGATAGGTGAACACGTCGGCGCTGCGGAAACTGTAGATAGCCTGTTTGGGATCGCCGATAAAAAACAGGGCCGAGCCGGGATGCGCAAAGATATTTTTGAAAATTTCATACTGCAGCTGGTCGGTGTCCTGAAACTCATCGATCAGGGCGGCTTTGAACCGGTCGCGCACCCGCTGCGCGAAAGCCGGCCCGCCCGGGCCCTGCAGGCTTGCATGCACACCCAACAGCAGGTCGTCGAAAAACTGGATATTGTCGGCGTGCTTGCGGCGGGTAATGTCGCTTCTGATGCCGGCGCACAGCGCTGTTTTGAGATACAGAATATGGGCGTCGTAGCTCGCGCACAGATGCTCTGCCGCAGCCCAAAGCTGCCGGGCAACTTCGAAAAACGGGTGTTGCGGCGCTGAGCAGTTTTTTTTGCACTTTTTTTCAAGGGTTTCAACGCTGAATTTTTCAAGCGCTCCGGGCGGCAGGCCCGACGGCGCAGGAGCGCTGAAAAAAATGCCGAGTTCCTCGACCCAGGCCTCAATCGAAGCGGATTTGTACGTGCCTTTGTTCAGGCTTTCGCTCGCAAGGAGCAGGTTTTTCACATCGCTGCCATGGCTGCTCCACAGCCGTGCGGCAGCCTGGAATGCGGCCGCGAAAGAGCTTTCCGGTCCGGCCGTATCAACCGGCTCAGCCGCTGGCACAATGTGCATAAGCGGATTGCCCAGGACCTTTCCGGCCAGTTTTGCGAGCGCATCGGGATCAATCTTTTTCTCCAGCAGCCAGGCGCTCAGCAGCGGCGAAAGAGTTGCGGCATTACGGCGCCAGAAATCATCGACCGTTTCCTGAACCAGCTGATCCTGCGCGGTCACAAGCTCGGTGTCAAACTGCATGCCGCTTTCATAGGCAAAATCGCACAACAATCGGCGGCAGAATCCATGAATGGTGTAAATGGCAGCCTCGTCAAAACGCGACAGGGCCTGCTGCAGGCGCCGGCTGTAGCGCTCCTGATCCCCGGCAGGCAGGACCGCGCACTCGCTTAAAAACGGATCTTCGGGCGCAGGCCTGCCGCTCAAGCCGTCAAGCACGCACTTGATCCGCGTGCGGATCCGGTCGCGCAGTTCCGCGGTCGCGGCCTCGGTAAACGTCACTACACAGATGGCGTCAATCGGCAGGCCCCCCTCAACCAGCAGGCGCAGCACGAGCGTGGTGATGGTATAGGTTTTACCGGTTCCGGCGCTGGCCTCGATCAGGTGCGTGCCAGTAAGCGCAATGTCGTTGCTGTCAAGAACCTGCATGCATACTCACTCATGGTGCTGACAATGGTCAAGCAGCGGACCGAACACTGCGCGGCTGCAGCGGTCAAAATCCGGAGCATCAACAATGGTTTCATCGAAAAACCGCCCGAAGCAGACGTCATCAAGCTCACTGGTATTAAAATCATTGCGCTCAAGGATTTGGGCTGCTGCTGTGCGCGCCTCCTGCATGGTTTTACCTGCAGATACGGCCTCGGCATAGGCAAAAGAGGTGCGCGGCATAAAGGGAAGCGGAGCGCACATGCCCTCCCGGTACAGCCCGAGCAGGCCCGTCAGCACGGAGCGCGGGTCATCAACCCGGCCGAAATGCCACACCCGGGTTTTCCCGCCTTTTTTGGAGTCAAGACCGGCCAGCAGCGCTGATGGCGCCTGAGCGCCCGATGCACAACACAGAGCGAGGTAGTCAATCCAGATTCCCAGAAAATCCTGCGGCTTGCTTGCGGCATACCGCATGCGCACAAGCCGGCCGTCGGCCTGCAGGCGCACTGCGGTGCTCAGCGTGCACTCATCAAACACAAGTTCCAGCTGGCGGATGTCGCCCGCAGCACCCGGCAGTCCGGCTCTGCGCAGGTCGTCCACAAACGATGTGACTGATCGCAAAGAACTCTCCCAGGCAGCCCGTCCCGCAGGCCCGTGCGGCAGTATGCCCCGGGCCGCGCAGCGCGCATATGAGCTGTCCGTCCCGCGCTCCTCCAGCACATCGCGCAGCAGTTCCTGCTCCAGCGAGTAGCTCTCAAGACCGCCGAGCCGGAAGCTTTCGCGCTCACTAATGCTGAAGGCCCGGGGATCGAGCTCTACATTCAGGCGCTCGCGCAGCAGGCAGGCCGACGGGTTTTTAAAAAACCGCACCAGGTCATCAGCGCTCAGCGCAAGGGGACCCGGCAGCGCGCTCAGCGGTTGATCAAAAAAATCCTGCGCCGGTGACGGCCCGTCTGCCACTGCGCGCGCGCAGGCGCAATACTGCTCTGAAAATGACTGCGCGCGGGCGCCGGGCGTGAAATACCCGGTATGAAAGGCCTGCAGGAAATGCCTGGTGAGGACATGCTCTCGCAACGCTTTGCCTTCAACGCGGCATGCGTGTTCCAGCGTATCGAGCAGTTCGCTGACAAGCACGCTGGACGGAAGATGCGCGTTATCCTGCTGGCTCTGGCCGGTATAGGTGACAATGAACGCATCGCGCGCGCTGAGCAGGGCCTCCAGAAATATGTAGCGGTCGTCCTTGCCGCTCTCGCGGTCGCCGGGGCGGCGCGTGTGTGCTATCAGGTTAAAGCCGGGCGGGAATGCCTGCCGCGGAAACGCGCGGTCGTTCATGCCGATCAGGCAGATAACGCGGAAAGGAATTCCGCGCATGGGCTGCATTTCTGCAAAGGTCACGGAGCCGGAAAAAAAACCGGCCGGGTGCCGCGCGCGCGCCAGCTCCTGCGCAAGCAGTTCACGCAGCACCTCAAAGGCAACCGGCCGCTCGCATCCGGCCTGCTGTTGCAGCAGGGCCGGCCGGGCAGCGCAGCGCTGCAGACGGCCCCAGGCATACTGGTCCTCCTCGGCCGGGTCAAAAAAGCTCCGCAGCAGCCCCTGCACAAGCTCGCTCCAGCCGGCAAGGGAGCGCTCCTGCGCTGCAGCCTGCCTGAACATGGCCAGGCGCTCCAGCATGTCCGCCAGGACCCCGGCCAGCCGGGCGGAGTCACCCTGCATGCCGTCACAGGCCAGTACGCCTTCGAACATGCCGTCAGCTTCATCCATGGCGTATCCCAGCAGCATCCGGTCAAGACCGAAGCGCCAGGTGTTTTCATGCGTACCCGGCACACCGGCCCTCCGGCGGTCAGCCTTGTCAAGGGCCCAGCAGATGCGCGTATCAACGATTAACTCCTGCAGAGTTTCCACGTCCTCCAGCGTCAACCCGAAAGAGCGCTGCACGGCCGGGCATTCCAGCACCGGCAGCACATCTGAAACGCGCATGCGGCTGCCGGGCAGGCGCAGCAGGGCCTCAAAGGCGCTCACCATACCGGCGCTTGCGCCCAGTGGCCGGTCGGCAATGCTGAAGGGCAGATCCACTCCATCAGGTGAGCCGAACACGGCCTGAATGCAGGGCGCATAGAGCTGCATGTCGGGCGTGAGCACCAGAACGTCATCGGGTTTCAGATCAGCTCGTGAGCTGAAAAGATCCAGCAGCTGATCGCGCAGCACTTCGAGCTCGCGCATGGCGCTGTGGCAGCAATGCACCTGCACGCTGCGGTCGTCCACGGCGCACACCTGCGACTCGCTTGCAGGGCTCCGGCGGTCGATGAGTGTGAGAATATCGGCCTGCAGGAAGCCGAGCATGGACTGCGGCAGGCTTTCATCAAAGCATTCCTGCACCGGGAGGTTCATCTCGGCTGCGCGGCTGAAAAACTCACGGCCGTGCGCTCCCCAGGCTGCCAGCAGGGCATGGCCCTGCTCAAAATACATGTCCCCGGGATCGGCCGCACCGCTCAACCGGGCAGCGCGGCCTTCAGACACGATGTCGCCCCAGTATTCCCTGCAGGGATTGAGCGCATACATGCGCACCGGCACGTACGCAGAAAGCCGGTCAAAAAAGTCCATATGAAACGGGGGCAGATAGGATATGCCGAAAATGGACAGACGCTCAGGAAGCCCCTGCCTGACTTCCGGGCGGGAGACAAGCACATCGAAAAACAATCGCGCCAGCTCAAGGCGATGAGGACCGGCGGCAGCGGCATGCAACCGGCGCCACAGCTCAGCCTGCCAGGCCTCCTCCCGGCGAACACCGGTTATGAGCCGGCCCGCCTGCCAGGCCGCGATCATGTCAGGCCGGTAGATGAGGTACTGGTCGAATGCCGCGGCAATGCGGCTTGCAAGCTGAAAGCCCATGCGCGGGGTTGCCTTCTGCATGTAGGCTGCAACCGGCGCAAACGCATCAAGCCGCACGCATTCGCCCAGCAGGGCCATGATCCGCCAGGTGAGAATATCCGGTTCAAAGGGCGAGGTCTCGGGCTGGCCGGGAAACACCCGGCGCAGGAGCGCTGATATAACCGCATTGGGATAATCAAAGTGCGTATTGGCGCAGATGCCCAGCCGGCGCGCTAACCGCAGCGACAGCCAGCGCTGCAGGGCCGGACCGTGCACGATCACGGTCTCAGGCGCAAGAGGATCATGCAACGGGCGGCGCAGCTCGCGCACCAGTTCCTCGAACAGGCGCTCCATGCGATTGCTGCAGATCAGCTCAAGGGCCATGCGCTTTCCCCGTGCATGAAGAGTTCGTCAGTAAAAGCCTGCATCTCACGGAAACACAAACAAAGCGCCCAGGATCAACGCGGTACAGCAGGCTTCTGCGGCCAGGAGCGGCCTGTTGGGAAACATGTGGGTGACGCTGCCGTCGGGATGATCGGTTTCAAACCAGTGAACAAGCCGGTGAAGCCTGTGCAGTGCGCGCACAGCATACAGGTCTGCAATGCCGCTGCGCTGCCAGACGAGTGTCGAGCAAACATCAGGCAGCAGGCTGAAGCCGGCGGCAAGCAGAAAAAGAAAAGGATGGCCGAACGCAAGGATTGCGCCTGCCAGTATCAATGGCCCGGGCAGCAGCTCAGCTGACGCAGGCCCGATTTTTTTAAAAATGGTCCAGGGCGTGGTTATGAATCCGTGCGGGATGCAGTCAAGCGCAAAGTGCAGTGCCAGCGCGCCAATACTTACCACGGCAAGGGTTGTGTAAGGGCCGGCCCCGGAATGCAGTATACTCGCGGTAAGCAAACATGCGGATGCTATATGCGTTGTCGGTGTCATAAAATCAAGTCAGATTGGTCCACTATACATTACCGGAGCAGCAAGTAAGGCCCGGCCGGCAGGGCTGTTCGTGCTGTTCCGGTGATTGGTTTTGAACAGGCCCGTGAGCACATAACTACCAGTAGTGTCCAAAATAATTTATACACAGCGTCTTAAATAACTGCGCATAATTTACGCAACGTTCCGTTGCTCGATTTCCACAGATCAAACTGACATGAGACGGCATGCAACAGGTCATCAAGTTGTGGGAAATAGCAATTGTGCG